>Ga0134079_10000013_pt1 | contig 91758 bp, 83 predicted proteins | sample 15_taG_2_FD_119770 | JGI IMG/M metagenome (GOLD analysis project Ga0134079, IMG submission 119770) | Grasslands soil microbial communities from the Angelo Coastal Reserve, California, USA - 15_D_Rain_40cm_2_09182015 | ecosystem: Environmental > Terrestrial > Soil > Grasslands ...
CGGCGTTGCTGCGTCACGCTTTCGCGCATTGCGCAAGATTCCCCACTGCTGCCTCCCGTAGGAGTCTGGGCCGTGTCTCAGTCCCAGTGTGGCTGATCGTCCTCTCAGACCAGCTACCCATCGTCGCCTTGGTAGGCCATAACCCCACCAACAAGCTAATGGGCCGCGAGCCCCTCCCAATGCGGAGGCCGAAGCTTCCTTTAGCGAACAGGCTTACACCTGTGCGCCACATCCGGTATTAGCCCGAGTTTCCTCGGGTTGTCCCGGTCATCGGGGCAGGTTACTCACGTGTTACTCACCCGTTCGCGGCTTGGCCCCAGGGCAAGCCCTGGTTCGTCGCACCACTTGCATGTGTTAAGCACGCCGCCAGCGTTCGTCCTGAGCCAGGATCAAACTCTCCGTGAAAGGTACTTCTTAACGGAGTTGTCATGCCCATTGATCGCCGGGTACACATACATGGCGACCGACATGACGGTAAATCAGACCACTCGGTGCGCTGGCGCGCCGAGTGGATCGGGCTCAAACATCCCACGGACACGAATGTCCGCGGGTGCACGCTGCTCAGTTTTCAAAGACCGCTGCGCCCTCAACGACAACGGGATCCGCCGTCGTTCGCGCACGGGATGGCACCGGGCCAATCCCGAAGGGACGAGCAGTATAGCGCTGCGGAGGCGCTTTGCCTAACGCCTGCTCAGGCAGGGGCGCGCAGGCGCAGGAAACGGCGCTTGCCGGCCTGCAGCACGCGGTCGTCAAGCTTGCCGGCTTCCTCATCCAGCAGGTGCCCGGGCCATGGCTCGCCGTCGAGCTTCACCGCGCCCTGCTGAATCAGCCGCCGTGCCTCGCTGGAGCTGATCTCGAAGCTCTTAGCCATCAGCTGCGGCAGGTGGACCATGTCATGGCGGCTAGCGGCAAAGTCCCCTAAAGAGACCTCGGGCATCTCATTGGGGATTCCCCTGTCGACGAACAGCCGGTTGAAGTGTTCCTCTGCTGCTGGTCCCGAATTCTCGCCATGGAAGCGATCGACGATCCGCCTGCCAAGCTCGCGCTTGGCTTTGTTCGGAGGCTCGGCAGGCAGGTCTTCGCCGAGCAGCAACCGGAAGTACTCGGGCATCGCCTCGTCGGGGATGCTCATCAGCTTGCCGAACATCTCCTCGGGCGGCTCGGTCACGCCGATGTAGTTGCCGAGCGACTTGCTCATCTTCTGCACCCCGTCGGTGCCGACCAGGATCGGCATCGTCATGATCGACTGAGGCTTGTGGCCATAGGCGGCCTGGATGTCGCGGCCGAAGAGCAGGTTGAACTTCTGGTCGGTCCCCCCCAGCTCGACGTCGGCTTCGACCGCGACTGAGTCGTAGCCCTGCAGCAGCGGGTAGAGCAGCTCGACAGCTGAAACCGGTTGCCCGGCCGCCATCCGTTTTTGGAAGTCATCGCGCTCGAGCAGGCGCGCCACCGTCGTATGGGCAAGCAGTCCGAGCAGCTCCTCAGGCGCCATTCGCAACCACTCGCTATTGAAACGGACCTCGGTGCGCTCACGGTCGAGCAGCTTGAAGGCCTGCTCTTGGTAGGTGGCGGCATTGGCTTCGATCTCCTCGGGGCTCGGCACTGGCCTCTGTGCAGAACGTCCGCTGGGGTCGCCGACCCTGGCGGTGAAGTCGCCGATGATCAGCACGACTGTGTGGCCTGCCTGCTGGAACTCGCGCAGCTTCTCGAGCACGACGGTGTGGCCGAGGTGGATGTCGGCGGTAGTCGGGTCGATGCCGAGCTTGATCCGCAGCGGACGGCCCGCCTCGAGCTGCTCAGCGAGCATCCCCTCGGGCAGCACGTCAACTGCGTTGCGCGTCAAGTCAGACAAGGCCGCAATGCTAGACTGCCGCCTCCTCTTGGCGGGCCAACGCACCAAGCCGCGCCTGAAGAAGCTGCGCGTTCTCTTCGTACTACTTGGTCTCGGCATCCTTGCCGTGGTCTCGCTGGTCTTCGGAATGATGACGGCTGTTTCCCAGGACCTGCCGGCGATTTACAACTTCGCCCAGTACAAGGCGGCCAAGAACAGCGAGGTCTTCGATGCCTCCGGCGAGCCGATCGGCACGCTGACCAGCAACCAGAACAAGATCCTGCTCACTTCGGGTCAGATTTCGCCCAACATCAAGAACGCGGTGGTCTCGATCGAGGATGCGCGCTTCTACGAACACGCGGGGGTCGACTTCCAGGGCATCGGCCGCGCCCTAGTCAAGGACATCCTCAGCCAGAGCGCCGCCCAGGGCGCCTCGACGATCACCGAGCAGTTCGTCAAGAACGCGCTCGCCGCCCAGGGCAGCCGCACGCTCTTCGAGAAGTTCCGGGAGGCAGCGCTCGCCTACCGACTGGAGCGCCATTGGAGCAAGGACAAGATCCTCACCGAGTACCTCAACACGATCTACTTCGGCGAGGGCGCTTACGGAATCGAGGCCGCGGCGCGGACCTACTTCGGCGCGGCGCACCCTGGCTGCGGCACCTCCACCGAGCCCTGTGCGGCGGTGCTCGAGCCCGGCGAGGCGGCCACGCTGGCGGCAATCATCGCTTCGCCCTCTGCCTATGACCCAAAGATCTATCCCGAAAACTCCTTGATGCGCCGCAATTTGGTCCTGGAAAAGATGTACGAGCAGGGCTACATAACCGAGACGCAGTTCAAGGAAGGCTCCCAAGAGGCGCTGCCGGCGCCCACCGACATCCATCCGCCGCGTCTCGACTCGAAGGCCCCGTACTTCACCTCCTGGCTCCGACAGCAGCTGGTCGACCGCTTCGGCGCTGCCAAATCGTTCTTTGGTGGACTGAAAGTGAAGACCACCCTCGATCTACGCTTACAGGAAGCCGCGGAAGAATCGGTAAATAACTACCTCGGCTATCTGCCCCCGACCGCGTCGGTGGTCGTGCTCGACAACAAAAATGCCGGCGTAAAGGCACTGGTCGGAGGGCCTAACTTCGAAACCAAGCCCTTCAACCTGGCCACGCTCGGCCACCGACAGCCCGGATCCTCGATCAAGCCGTTCACGCTGATTACGGCGCTTGAAGAGGGAATCTCACCGGAAACGGTCTACGAATCCTCGCCGCAGGAATTCCACTTCGGCAAGCACGGCCAGGAAACGTTCGTCGTCCACAACGACGAGGACTCCTACCTCGGTTCCTGCAGCATCATTTGTGCGACCACCTACTCCGACAACTCGATCTACGCCCAGCTCGCGCTGGAGGGCCTGGAAGGCAAGACGATCGAGGACCGCACCCGATCGATCGCGGCGACGATCCACAAAATGGGCTATCGCGAACCGATCTCGACCAACCCGGCGATGGTTCTCGGCGGGCTGAAGGAAGGTGTGACGCCGCTCGGCTGGGCCTACGCCTATATGACGATCGCCAACGACGGCGACCGCGTCAGTGGCACGCTTGCCCCCGAGCCTGGCGACAGTCCCGTTGCTTACACGCAGGTGGAAGACCAGGACGGCCACACGATCAAGGGTGGCGACAACGACTCGACCCACGAACAGGTGCTCTCCGAAAGCACCGCGACCGAGGCCAAGAGCATCCTCGAAACGGTCGTCAGCAGCGGCACCGGCACGCACGCCAACATCGGCGCCAGCGGCCAGTGGGGCAAGACCGGCACTACCGAGGAAAACGGCGACGCCTGGTTCTGCGGCGCGACCGAAGAAGTAACCGCCTGCGTTTGGGTGGGCTATGCCGACACGGTGACGCCGATGACGACGCTCTACAACGGCGGCCCGGTCATGGGCGGAACCTTCCCGGCGCTGATCTGGGCCAGTGTCGTCTCGGCCTGGGAAAGCATCAAGGAAGACCGGGCGGCGGAAAGCGCGAGCGAGAAGGCGGCGAGGAAGAGCGATTCAAGCGGCGGCTCCGGCGAAGAAGAAAGCTACGCCCCGGTGGAACCATCGACCGAACCGGAAGTGAGCGAACCGGCCCCCGAACCCGAAGCAGCACCCGAAGTCGAAGCCACCCCTGAAGCCGCGCCGGAATCGGGTGGCGGTGGTGGGATTACGGCTGGGTGACGGCCCATCCGGGTAGGCCTTCCACTTAACTTTTCCCGAAGACAGTTGGCTGCTGTCCGCCAGCGCCGCCGCGGAAAAAGTACAAGACGTTCCAGCCCTACCCGGATGGGCTCACGGTCGAGGCCGTGAGACGAACAGGCTGCCCCTGAGGCTGAAGCGCCAGGGGCGCTCTGCGGCTTTGGTGATGCCGACGCGGGGGCTCGTGACGACCTCGCCGCTCCAGTCGAGAGTTGGAGGTAGGAGCAGAAAGGGATTGGCAGTCAGGTCGGCGTCGTTTGCCTCCAGGCCGATGCCGAGGGCTTCGGTTAGCTTGCCCGGGCCGGAGCAGAGGTCGGTATCTGGGCGCTCGCCGCGCCGTGTGCGCATCGCGTCGAGCTCCGCCGTCGGCTCGAGTGCTCGGATCAGAACTGCTGCTGCCTCACCCTCCGGTTCGGCCACGGCGTTGAGCAGGCTGTGAATACCGTAGGAGAGATAGACGTAGGCACGGCCCGGTGGGCCGAACAGCACCTCGGTGCGCTTGGTTAGGCCGACATAGGCGTGGCAGGCGGGATCGTCGCGCTCGTAGCTCTCGGTCTCGACGATTGTGCCGCCACAGCCGTTGTAGAAAAGCCGGCAGCCGATCAGCTCGCGCGCCACCGTGTGCACTGAGCGCGCAAAGAACTCTGTGTCGAGTCGCTCTGCGGTAGCCCCCTTCACGAGCGCTCGTCGAGCACCCGTGTCTTTACCGCAGACAGCGTCTCGTGAGCAAGCGCGATCTGCTCGGCGAGCGCCGCTGAGCCGGTGCCGCCCTCGATCTTCTTCGACTCCAGCCAACTCTCACGTTGGAGGACCTCGTAGAAGGAATCGTCGAGCTGTTCAGAGCGCTCGTGCAGCTCCTCCGGAGTCAGCTCGGACAGCGTCTTCCCACGCTCGACCGCATCGCGGACCAGGCCACCGACGATCCCGTGTGCCTCGCGGAACGGCACACCCTTGCGAACCAGGAGGTCGGCGACCTCGGTGGCCGCCAACATCTCGTCTCCCGAGGCGTCCGCCAGGCGCTCCCGGTCGAACGTAATGCCCGCCAGCATGCCCTCTGCGGCGTCGAGGCAGGACTCGACCGTATCGACCGCGTCAAATAGGGGCTCCTTGTCCTCCTGCATGTCCTTTCCGTAAGTCAGCGGCAAGGCGTGCATCGTGCCCAGTAGTGCCAGATAGTCAGCGGCAACCCGCGGGCTCTTGGCGCGCAGCAGCTCAGCCGAGTCGGGATTCACCTTCTGCGGCATGATCGACGAGCCCGAGGAAAACGACTCGTCGAGCTCGCAGAATCCGAACTCACTGCTCGACCAGATGACGATCTCCGAGCCGAACCGGGAGAGGTGCATGGCGCAGATCGAGGCGGCCGAGAGATAGTCGAGGACGAAGTCGCGATTGGAGGCACCGTCGATCGAGTTATGGGTGACGTGCTCGAAGCCGAGGTCGTCAGCAACCTCGTTGCGGTCGATCTCCCAATTGACTCCGGCAAGGGCTCCCGAACCGAGCGGCATCACGCTGGCGCTGTCGAGCGCGAACTGGAAGCGCAGGACGTCGCGGGCGAACATCCAGAAGTAAGCGAGCAGATGGTGGCCCAGGTAGACGGGCTGGGCGCGTTGCAGGTGGGTGTAGCCAGGCATCGGCCAGTCGCGGTGACGCTCGGCCAGCTCAAGCAAGCGCTCCATCGCGGCGGCCGCGAGGTCGATCGCCTGCAGGGAGTGCACCTGCACGACCATCGCCATGTCAGTTGCGACCTGGTCGTTGCGCGAGCGGCCGGTGTGCAGCTTGCCGGCCAGCGGGCCGATCTCCTCACCGAGCAGCCGCTCGATCGCCATATGAATGTCCTCGTCGGCCGACTCGAACTCGAAGCCGTGGGCGCCCATCCGCTCGTGCACTCGACCGAGGCCGGCGTTGATCTGCTCCAGCTCGGAGTCATCGAGGACGCCGATCTTGCGCAGGGCGCGAGCGTGCGCCTGGGATTGGTCGATGTCGTAGGGCGCCAGCGGCCAGTCAAACTCGAGTGAGCGATTGATGCGCCAGAAGCGCGGGTCCGGGTCTTTGCGGAAGCGAGACATCAGCTCAGGGATCGGGCGAGAGCCTCGCATACCCGGGCGACGTGCGACTCAGCCATCGCCGGGAAGAAAGGCAAGGCAAGCGAGTGCGCCGCCGCCGCTTCGGCGACCGGGAACTGACCCTCGCAATAGCCGAGCTCGCGTAGATGTGGAAATAAGTGGATGCAGGGCAGGTAAGCCTTGGAGGCGATCCCGTCGGCGGCGAGCGCAGCGATGATTGCGTCGCGGTCGGTTCCGTCGGCGAGGCGAACGGCGTAGACGAACCAGCTGCGGCGCTCGGCCCCGCGGCCGGCAATCGGCACGCTGACGCCCTCGACTCCGGCCAAACCCTGCTCGTACATTGCCGCCACGGCAGAGCGCTTGGCGAGCATCGCGTCGAGCTTCTCCATCTGGGCGACGCCGAGTGCCGCGGCGACGTCGGAGAGGCGATAGTTGAACCCAAGCCCGCCGTGGTCGAGCCAGCCCATGTCCGGCGCGCGGCCCTGGTTGCGCTCGGAGCGCAACCGCACGGCAGCAGTCGAACTCGAGGGCACGATCATCCCCCCCTCACCGGTGGTCAGCTGCTTATTGGCGTAGAAGGCAAAGGTCGCAAGATTGCCGCGGCTGCCGACCGGACGGCCCTCCGAATCGACAGCACCAAGCGCCTCGCAGGCGTCCTCCAGGACGCCAAGGCCACGGCGGGCGGCAAGCGCCTCGAGCTCCGGCATGGCGGCGGGAAAGCCAAAGATGTGGATCGGCAGAATGCCGGCGCTGCGCTCCCCCACGCTCGCCTCGACCGCGGCCGGATCGAGATTGAGGGTTACCGGGTCGACATCGCAGAAAACCGGGCGAGCGCCCTCGTAGAGCAAGCAGTTGGCGGAAGCGACAAAGCTGAAAGGGCTGGTGAGGACCTCGTCGCCGCGACCCCAACCGAGCGCCCTGACTCCGAGGTGAAGCGCCGTGGTTCCACTGGAGACGCCGACGGCGTCCTCCACCCCGAGCCAGGTGGAGAGATCGCGCTCGAAGCGCTCGCCAACCGGGCCGAGCGAGAGCCGACCGGAGCGCAGCACCTCGAGCACCAGTTCCTCCTCCCGCTCGCCGATCTCGGGTCGGGCAAGGGGGATCGGCTCGATCTCAGACTGTCCAGCCATCGGTGGCGGCACCCTACCCGCGGGGCTGGAAGGCATACTCGAGCGAGTCGACCAGCGCCTCCCACGATGCCTCGATGATGTTCTCAGAGACGCCGATCGTCCCCCACTCGCGCTCGCGATCGGCGGAGTCGAGCAGGACGCGGGTGACCGCGCCGGTGCCGTGGCTCTCATCGAGGATCCGCACCTTGTAGTTGGTCAGCTCGATATCGGCGAGGTGTGGATAGCGATCAGCGATCGCACCGCGCAGGGCGCTATCGAGCGCGTTTACCGGTCCGTTCCCCTCGGCGACTCGCACATAGCGCTTGCCATCGACCTTGACCTTGATCGTCGCCTCGGTTTCGACCGCGCCATCGGCCCGCTTCTCGACCAGAACCTTGAAGCTCTCCAGCTCAAAGAGCGGCTCATAGCTGCCGGCCTCGCGGCGCAGCAGAAGCTCGAAGGACGCCGGCGCGGCCTCGTAGTGGTAGCCACGATGCTCGCGCTCCTTGAGGCGCTCGACGGCCTGCGCCGCCTCGTCCTCGCCGAGGTCGAGACCGGCCTGCGCTGCCTGGGTGCGGATCGTCGCCTTGCCCGACAGCTCCGAGGCGAGGATCTCGCGCTCGTTGCCGAGCAGTGTCGGGTCGAGGTGCTCGAAGGTGCGGGCGTCGGCCTCGACTCCGGCTGCATGCATTCCGGCCTTATGGGCGAAGGCGTTGCGACCGACGTAAGGCTGGTCGGGATTCGGCGCCATGTTGCAGAGCTCGTCGAGATAGTGGCTCGTCCTGGTCAGGGCGGCCAGCTTGTCGGCGGGCACAACCTCAAAGCCCATCTTGAGCTGCAGCGCCGGCAGGATCGTCGCCAGGTTAGCGTTACCGCAACGCTCGCCATAGCCGTTGACGGTCCCCTGCACAAGTCGCGCCCCCGCATCCACCGCCGCAAGCGAGTTGGCAACGGCGCAACCCGCGTCGTCGTGGGTATGGATGCCGATCTCCACCTCACCGCCAAGTGCCTCGACCACGGCGGCCGTGGCCTCGGCAACGGTGGTCGGCAGACTGCCGCCGTTGGTGTCGCAGAGGGTGACGTTCTCGGCGCCTGCATCCGCTGCCGCGCGGACACATTCCAGCGCGTACGCAGCGTCGTCCTTGTAGCCGTCGAAGAAGTGCTCGGCGTCAAAGATCGGCCGCTTGCCGCGCTCGCGGCAAAAGGCGATTGAGTCGGCGATCATCGCCAAGTTCTCCTCAGCGGAGACCTTGGTCACCTTTTCCAGATGCAGCCCCCAGCTCTTGCCGACGAGGCAGACGACCGGGGCGAAGCTTTCGACCAGCACCGCAAGCGCCTCGTCCTCCTCGGCGCTGCGATCGCGGCGTCGAGTCATGCCGAAAGCGGCGATCGTCGCCTGCTCAAGCTCAAGCTCGGCAAGCCGCTCGAACAACTCCGCTTCTTTGGGGTTGGAGCTGGGAAAACCGGCCTCGATCGCCTGCACGCCGAGCTCGTCGAGCGCGCGCACGACTTTCAGCTTCTCGCCCACCGAGAGCGACATGCCGGGGCCGCCCATGCCGTCGCGCAAGGTGGTGTCGTAGAGCTTCACCTGTTCCATCTGAATGCCTTTCGTACGAGGGTGAACCGGGGAGTGCGCGCAGCGCAGCGCCAGCCGCTAGGCGGCAGGCGTAATTCGCCCGGTCGGCACCTCTACGAAGTCGAGCCACTCGAGGTACTCCTCGGCGCGGCCGTGCAGAGCGTCCTGGAATTTGGCTTGGATCACGCGCGTAATCTCGCCCGGCTCGCCGAGCGGATGGTCGTCGATCTCGCGCACCGGAACCAGCTCGGCCGCAGTGCCGGTAAGGAAGACCTCCTCTGCCAGGTAGAGCTCTGAGCGGGCGACGTCGCGCTCCACCACGGTGTAGCCGAGATCGCGGGCGATCTGGATCACCGACTTGCGGTTAATGCCATCAAGGATCGCGGCGACGTGCGGCGGAGTGACGATCTGACCGTCGCGAACCAAAAAGATGTTCTCGCCCGAGCCCTCGCAAACGAAACCTCGCTCGTCGAGCAACAGGGCCTCTTCGTAGCCGGCGTTCTGCGACTCGGTCTTGGCCAGGATCGAGTTCAGGTACTGACCGGAGGCCTTGGCGTGGGGAATCAGCCCGCCGGAGCCGATCCGCCGCCAGCTCGAGACCTTGGCCCGGATCCCGTGCTTCTGGCCCTCCTCGCCGAGATAGGCGCCCCAGGGGAAGGCGGCGATGACGAGGTCGATTGGCGCGTCGGTCGCGTAGAGGCCGAGGTTGCCGTAGCCGCGAAAGGCGAGCGGCCGGATATAGCAGGAGCGCAGCTCGTTGCGGCGGATCAGCTCGCGCGTCGCCTCGGCGATTTCTTCGCCTGAGTAGGCCAGCTCGAAGTAGTAGAGCTCAGCCGACTTAGCGAGCCGGTCGAGGTGGTCCTGGTGGCGGAATATCGCCGGGCCGCGCTCGGTCTCATAGCAGCGAATTCCCTCAAAGACGCCGGTTCCGTAGTGCAGGCCGTGGCTGAGCACATGCGTAGTGGCCTCGTGCCAGGGCACGAACTCGCCGTTCTGCCAGATCAGCTCTGCCGTCTCCATCCCGGGAAATTATGCCCGATGAGTCGAGGAAGGTCGAGCTACAGCTCTGCGAGCACGGCCTCGGTCATCTCAGCGGTGCCGACGGCGCTCTCTCCGGCAGCAGCGAGATCGGGGGTGCGCAGGCCTCGCTCCAGGACCGCGTCCACCGCGGCATCGATCCGTTCCGCCTCCCCCGGCCTGTCCAGACCGTGACGCAGCATCATCGCCGTGCTGAGGAAGGTCGCCAGCGGGTTGGCGATGCCCTGGCCGGCGATGTCGGGGGCGGAGCCGTGGACGGGCTCAAACAGGCCAGGCGCGCCGGCCTCGCCGAGGCTCGCTGAGGGCAGCATTCCGAGCGAGCCGGTGAGCATGGCGGACTCGTCGCTGAGGATGTCGCCGAAGAGGTTCTCGGTGACGATCACGTCGAACTCTGCTGGGCGCGAGACGAGCTGCATCGCCGCATTGTCAACCAGCAGATGGTCGAGCTCGACCTCGGGGAACTCGCCGGCTATGCGGCTAACGACCTCGCGCCACAGGCGTGAGGTCTCGAGCACATTGGCCTTGTCGACCGAGGTGACGCGAGGAGCGCGACTGCTGCCCTCGGCACGACGCTGTGCGGCCTCGAAGCCGGCGCGGGCAATCCGCTCGATCTCTCCAACCGAGTACTCGCAGGTGTCGTGGGCGGAGTCGCCATCGCGGCCGCTGTCGCCGAAGTAGATGCCGCCGGTCAGCTCGCGGACGACGAGCAGGTCGGTGCCGGCGATCCGCTCCTCGCGCAGCGGGCTGGCGCCGACGAGTGCCGGGCTGGGTCGCACCGGCCGCAGATTTGCGTAGAGCCCCATGCCCTTGCGTAGACCGAGCAGCCCCTGCTCCGGGCGCGGCGCGTCGGGGTCAGTCGTGTCCCATTTCGGGCCGCCAACGGCACCCAGGAGCACGGCGTCGGCTTGCTTGCAGACATCGAGCACTTCGTCAGTGAGCGCGACGCCATTGGCGTCGATCGAGCAGCCGCCCATTAGGCGCTCGTCGAACTCGAACTCGCCGAGCGCTTCCAGCAGTTGCCGCGCCGCAGAGACGATCTCCGGCCCGATCCCGTCGCCGGGCAACAGGACTATGCGGGGTGCGCCACTCACGAGCGCCGCACTCTAGACGTGCCGGTGCTCAGAGGTATATAGGAGCACCGGCGTCCCTGCGGTCAGCGCTGGGCCTCGATGTTGAGGCGGACGTAGTCGAGCGTCAGCGGGCTCGCGGACTCCTCGAGAATCGCTTCGGCAAAGGGGCGGCGTAGATCGCTTGGCAGTTGCGCGAGGAGTGGGCCCAGGGTGACGGTGGACGTGAACTCGAGCGGGTGCTCGGGAGTGACCGGCCTGGGCTCGAGCCAGCAGCGAACCTCGGCGAATCTGGCCGCTAGCAATCGTTGTTCGGTCTCTTCGGGAGCGGCGAAGTTCCACATGCCGGTCATCTGCTCGAGGTGCGAAGCGAACTCCGGTCGAGCTGCAACCGTTGCGATCACCATCGCGTGCTCGGCGACATTGCCCTGACCACCGCACTGGGCAACCAGACGGCCGCTCGGTCGCAGCGCGGCATGTAGATGCTCGAAGAGGCGATCGTGATCGGCGTTCCAGTGGAAGGTCGCAGTCGAGAAGATCAAGTCCACAGGCTCGTCGATCTCGAGCTCAGCGAGGTCGGCGGCGAGGTAGGTCGCCCTCTCCCCCAACCGCTCTTTTGCCTTGGCGATCATCGCCTCCGAACCATCGACGGCAAGCAGCCGACCATTTGGAATCCGCTCCAGCAGCCTCTCGGTGACTTTTCCGGAACCGCACCCTGCATCGATGACCGCCTCGTCGCCTTCTAGCTCGAGTCGCCCCAGCACCTCCGTGCCCCATTCGAACTGGGGATCTGAGATTGCGTCGTAGGTCTCGGCGTCCCACTCGCGCGGGTTGGTGTTCATCGACCGTTCCATGTCGTGGCTCAGAGTGCGGTCGTCACCGGGCCGGCCTTGGCGCCCTGCGCCGCCTCGAACGCGTCGATCACGGCGGCGCTCTCCATGGTGATGCCGATGTCGTCGAGGCCGTTTAGCAGCCGATGTTTGACATCGGGCTCGATCTCAAACTCGAAGACGCCGCCAGCGCAGGTGACCGTTTGGTCATCAACGTCGATCCGCGCTTCTCCCGCCTCCGCCAACGCCCGACAGTGCTGCTCGTCTAGAACCACGGGCAGCAGGCCGACCTTGGTGCAGTTGACGTAGAAGATGTCGGCAAAGGACGGCGCAACGATCGCCTCGAAGCCAAAGTCCTCAAGCGCCCAGGGGGCATGCTCGCGTGAGGAGCCGCAGCCAAAATTACGGCCGGCGACAAGGATCGGGTTCGGCTCCAACTCGATCTCGCCATCGCGGATCCAGTCGTAGAAGAGGAACTCTCCAAAGCCGGTCCGCTCGACCCGCTTGAGGAACTGCTTGGGGATGATCTGATCGGTATCGACGTCGTGCCGGTCCAATACCGAGACCTTGCCCGCGATTACGTCTATCGGCCTCATCTCTAGCTCCAATCCCTGATGTCGACGAAATGGCCCTCAATCGCAGCGGCGGCGGCCATCTTTGGGCTGACCAGGTGCGTCCTGCCGCCCTTGCCCTGACGGCCCTCGAAGTTGCGATTCGAGGTCGAGGCGCAGCGCTCCCCCTCGATCAAGGTGTCGGGGTTCATTCCCAGGCACATCGAGCAGCCCGCCTCGCGCCACTCGAAGCCAGCCGCGCGGAAAACCTCGTGCAGGCCTTCCTCCTCGGCGGCGGCTTTGACCTGCTGAGAGCCGGGTACGACCATCGCCCGCACCGAGCTAGCCACACGCCGTCCGTCAACCACGGCGGCGGCCTCGCGCAGATCCTCGATTCGGGAGTTGGTGCAGGAGCCGATGAAGACGCGTTCCGGTTTCACCTCGGTCATTGGCGTACCGGGCTCCAGCGCCATGTAGGTAAGAGCTCTTTCCGCCGATTCGCGATCGGCAGGCGACTCCATCGCTGCCGGGTCGGGCACCGAGTCGGTGACCTCGATGACCATGCCGGGATTCGTCCCCCAGGTGACCATTGGCGAGATGCCGGCGGCGTCGACCTCGACCTCGGTGTCAAAGCTCGCGCCGGGATCAGTCGGCAGCTGGCGCCAACGCTCGACCGCAGCGTCGAAGTCCTCTGGCGCCGCATCGCGGCCTCTCACCCACTCGAAGGTGGTCTCGTCGGGAGCGATCATCCCCGCCCTCCCACCTCCCTCAATCGTCATGTTGCAGACCGTCATCCGGCCAGGCATTGAGAGCGCCTCAATTGCCGGTCCGGCGTACTCGACAGCGTGGCCGACCATGCCGCCGGTGCCAAGCCGACCGATCGTCGCCAAGATCAGATCCTTGGGCGTCACGCCCGAGCCGAGCTCGCCCGAGTAGAGGATTCGCATCGTCTTCGGCCGCTTCTGCACCATGCACTGGGTCGCGAGCACGTGCTCGACCTCCGAGGTGCCAATGCCGAAGGCGAGGGCTCCAAAAGCGCCGTGGGTCGAGGTGTGACTATCGCCGCAGACGATCGTCATTCCCGGTTGGGTCACACCCAGCTCGGGCCCGATCACGTGGACGATGCCTTGCCGCTCGGAGCCGAGTGAGTAGAGCGGGATGCCGAACTCCTCGCAGTTGCGCTCCAGCGTTTCGACTTGAACCCGCGATAGCTCGTCGGCGATTAGCCGTGCCGCCATCGTGCCGTCGGTGGGCACGTTGTGGTCGGCCGTGGCCAGCGTCCTGTCGGGGCGGCGCAGCGGCCGGCCCGCCATCCGCAAGCCATCGAACGCCTGCGGCGAGGTCACCTCGTGGACCAGATGCAGATCTATGTAGAGCAGGCCATCGCTGACCTCGTGCGCGCTCCAGATCTTGTCGAACATCGTTTGTGGCATGGCTAGCTTCTCCTTAGTCCGGCGGCTATCACGGCGAGGAAGCGTGCCTGCTCCTCGCCGTCGTTCTCAAAATGGTGTGGCAGGTCGGCATCGAAGGTGACGCTGTCGCCGGCGTGCAGCTCGTGGCGGGTGCCGTCGACGATCAGCGCCAGGACGCCGCTCAGGACGACAGCGGTCTCGCGGCTGCCCGGCTCGTGTATCGGCGGATCACTCGGCCCACCCGTCGTCGCTCCAGCTCGCAGCGTGTGTAGCGAGACATCGGCGCGCTGGCCAGGCAAGGGCGGGGTCAGCTCCTCAAAGCGGTGTCCACCGCGCTCATAGCGGCGGCGATCGTCGGCGCGGCTGACCGAGACGTGCTCGCCCTCGTCGAGGCGCAGCAGCTGCGAGAGAGTCAACTCCAGACCGGCGGCGATCTTTTCCGCGACAGCCAGGGTAGGGCTCGTCTCCCCCCGCTCGACCTGCGACAGCATCGGCGCGCTAACGCCGCTGCGCTCGGCCAGATCCCGCAATGAGAACCCCATCGCCTCGCGCAGCGCCTTGATCCGAATTCCGACAGCGGCGGAACTGGCCTCAACCTGCAATTTCTTGGTCGACGTGGCGCTCATTACGTCCGTACGTTATCACGTACACCCCAGCAGGGGTCGAGCTCTCGCTTTCCCGCGGATATGGCGGTAAAGCAAGAGTTTCAGCGGAGTAGGTTGCGGAGATCGGCGAGGAGGGCGTCGGGATCGTCCAGTTGACGCCAGGTCACCCGGATTACGCGCCAGCCGGCAACCTGAAGTCGGCGGTCCCGCTCGCGATCTGCCTCGAAGGCAACACGCCCTCCATGCGATCGGTTGCCATCCAGCTCGACGATCAACCGTTGCTCACTCCACAGGCAGTCGGCCTCGATCTTGAATCCGTCGAGGTCAAGTAGAACGTTCAGCGCAGGTTGGGGAAGGTCAGTTCGGGCGAGTAGAGCCGCGAACCTGACCTCCAGCCTGCTGCGGGTGCGACCTCGCGAGCCACGGCCAAGTCGGTGGAGACAGGCCCGGATCGCAGTCGCGCCTCGCCGTCCTGGGTGTCGCTCCAAGACGTTCTCTAATTGCTGGAGCTGAAACCGATGGCGGTATTCCGCTTCGCGGATAGCGGCTTCCAACCTCTCGTGTGGGGAACCAACCGCAATATCGAAGAGCGTTCGGGCAAGTGAGGTGACCGGAATCAGCTGCCTGGCAGTGATTTCGTCGGGAGTGAGACGCAGGACATGGCGGCGAATCGGCCTTGGAAGTTGCGTCGATCGCGGCAGCGAAATGTCAATTCGATCGCGCTCCCCATCCCGCAGAATGCCCCACAGCGCCGCTGCGGAGCCGTGGCTCAACACCGCCCCCTCCCCGCCCCGCATGACGGCGGCCAACCAGCGTCCCTCTTTCGGCACGAGCCCATGGCCGACTGCGTAGACGCCGCAGTGCACTCGATGCAGCCGACCACTGCGCAGCCTTGTGTCAATCGCGTCTTCCCCCAGGCCAAGATCGAGCAGTTGCGTCCGTGAGACGATCCCATGCTGCCGTTCGGCAAGCCGGGCAATCTCCCAGTCGGGCGGTCGAAGTCTCAGTTTCCCGCCCATGTGACGGGAAACTGAGACTTCGCGCCGCGGGACCTTTGGCATGGCCGAGACGCTGACGGGTCTCGGCGCGCAGATGGTGCGCTGAATCTGATTTATGCGTGTCCGACTGCGCGCGGAGGAACTACGGGCCTGGCGTCCGCTCCACTGCTGCCTCTGCGGTCGCCGCCTCGGCCTCGCGGATGGCGGCGCCCTCCAGCGCGTTGGAGAGTGCCCGCACATAAGCCCGAGCTGACGCCTCGAGGATGTCGGTAGCAACGCCCTGGCCGGTCGCGAGACGCCCCGCCGCGCGCAGCATTACCGTCACCTGGCCGAGCGCGTCCTCCCCTCCCGTTACCGCCTCGACGGTGTATTGACGCAGCTCACACTCGGTATCGGTCGCTTTCTGAATTGCGCGGAAGATCGCGTCCACCGGTCCATCGCCGCCAGACTCACCGACCGCCTCCTCGCCGGACGGCAGCGTTACCGCGACCCGGGCCAGCGGCTCGCGCCGCGATCCTGCCTCGACCTCAAACCAAGCCAGCTCGTGAGCGTCAGCCCGCTCGCGCATCTCGTCGGAGACGATCGCCTCCAGGTCGAGCGCGGTGACCTGCTTCTTTCGATCCGCTATCTCCTTGAAGCGCTTAAAGGCTGCGTTGAGCGCGTTGCCCTCGATCTTGAAGCCAAGCTGGTCCAGCGCGTCGCGCAGGGCGTGGCGGCCAGAGTGCTTGCCCAGAACGATCGAGTTCGACTCCAGGCCAACCTCGGTGGCGTCCATGATCTCGTAGGTGGTGCGCTCCTTGAGCACGCCGTCCTGGTGGATGCCGGACTCGTGGGCGAAGGCATTGCGGCCGACGATCGCCTTGTTCGGCTGGATCGCGTAGCCGGTGAGGCGCGAAACCATGCGGCTGGTGCGAGCCAGCTCGCGGCTATTGAGGCCGGTAGTTAGCCCGTGCGCGTCCTGCCGGGTCTTGACCAGCATCACAATCTCCTCCAGCGAGCAGTTGCCGGCGCGCTCCCCGATCCCGTTTACAGCGCACTCGACCTGCCGGGCGCCGGCCAGCAGTCCGGCGTAGGAGTTTGCGACGGCCATCCCCAGGTCGTCGTGGCAGTGAACCGAGACCTCAACGTCACGCAGGCCCGGTACCAACTCGTAGAGGCGACGGAAGTAGTCCGCGTACTCCTCGGGGGTGGTGTAGCCAACGGTGTCAGGGACATTGATCACCGTCGCGCCCTCTTCGACCGCGATCGTGCAAACCTCGGCGGTGAACTCGACGTCGGCGCGGGTAGCGTCCATCGGCGAGAACTCGACGTCATCGCAGTAGGAACGCGCCAGGGCGACGGCGGCTTTGGCCTGGCCCTTGACGTCCTCGCGATCGGTCTGCAGCTGATGCTCAATGTGGATGTCCGAAGTCGAGATGAAGGTGTGGATGCGCGGCCGATCGGCGCCGCGAATAGCTCCCCAGGCGGCGTCGATATCGGCTTTGTGGGTGCGGGCGAGCCCACAGATCACCGGGCCATCGACCCTGTGAGATATCGCCTCCACCGCCTCAAAATCGCCCGGTGAAGTGATCGGGAAGCCTGCCTCGATCACATCGACCCCTAGCCGTGCCAGCTGCTGGGCGATCTCGACCTTCTCCGCCGTATTCAATGAGATGCCGGGCGATTGCTCGCCATCACGCAGGGTCGTATCGAAGATATGGACGCGGTTAGCGTCGGATGCGGGTGCCACGGTACTTACCTCCTTCTCCAGCTTTTTCGAATGACCTTGTCTCTTGCGGCTATCGCGCCGCCCAGCGCTATTCCCCCCGAAGGGGGAGGAGAAGGAGTAGCGCGAGGCTGTCGAGCCGATGGTTCATTCGCCGCTTCAGCTTAGCGTAGGCTGCCCCGATCGCAAGGCTCGACCGCACTACCGTCCTGGCGCTTTTCGCGATGAGCATGAGTGTGCTCGTGATCGCCAATGACTTCTCCGCCATCAACGTCGCGATTCCGACGATGGAGAAGGACTTCCATACCAACGTCAACACGATCCAGTGGGTGGTCAACGCCTACGCGCTGACCTTCGGCGTGATGATCGTCACCGGTGGGCGCCTTGCTGACATGTTCGGACGGCGTCGCGCTTTCTTCCTCGGCACCGCAATTTTCGCTTCGATGTCGGCCCTGGGCGGCGCGGCGCAGACGGAGACTTGGCTGATTGCGACCCGCGTCGTGATGGGGATCGGCGGCGCACTGATGTGGCCGGCGATCCTCGGCATGACCTTCGAGTTGTTGCCTTCCGAGAAGGCCGGGCTGGCCGGCGGGATCATCCTCGGCGCTGCCGGGCTTGGCAATGCGATCGGCCCGCTGATCGGCGGCGTGCTCACTGACGCACTCAGCTGGCGCTGGATCTTCTTCCTCAATGTGCCGATCGCGATCTTCGCCGTCCTCGTCACCTACTACCTGGTCAAAGTGAAAGAGCCGGAAGCGTCAGAACAGCGGATCGACTACCCGGGGATAGCAACGATTTCGATCGGGCTGGTGTCGTTGCTGATTGCGCTCGACCAGGTCGACGACTGGGGTTGGGGAGACCCGAAAACGGTGGCGATGCTGGCGCTTGCCGCGATCCTGATCGCCGCCTTCGTCCGGATCGAGCGGCGGGCCGGGATGGGCGCCCTGGTTCCCCGTGCGGTAATGAGCAACGAGAGCTTCCGCGCGTCCTGCGTGGCGATCACGCTAATGTCGGCGACTTTCTTCGCCGCGCTGCTCTACCTACCGCAGTTCATGCAGAAGCACCTTGACTACTCACCGCTCGAAGCGGGCGTCGGCGTCCTCCCCTTCCTTGCGACCTTTGCGATCGTCTCCTTCATCGCCGGCCCGCTCTACAACCGGCTCGGGGCAAAGCCCCTTGCCGTAGTTGGTGCGGCGTGTATCGCCATCGCCCCCTTCCTCTTTTCGCAGGTAACCGAAGGTTCTGGCTACGCGGCACTGGTGCCAGGAATGTTCGTGCTCGGCATCGGCATCGGCAGCTTCTATCCGACCGCGACGACCGCCGGGGTCACCTCTGTCGATGCATCGCAGAGCAGCCTCGCCGGCGGAATTCTCTACATGTGTCAGATCGCCGGCGGGGCGATTGGCCTCGGTCTGACGACGACGATCTTCTCCGCCCAGGACACCTTTGTCGACGGCATCCAGGCCGCCTTCCGCCTCGACGCCGCCCTTTCCCTGGTTGGCTTCTTGATCGCGCTCTTCTTCATCGGCGGAAGACTGACCGGCCGGCGGCCCGCCGGCGAAAACGCCTAGCGACTCCGCAGCTCCTGATGGACGCTGTCTTTGCCGCTGCCGGCAATCAGTTCGTCTTCCCCTTCGCCGCCGCGCAGCACGTCGTTCCCCGGGCCGCCGATCAAGACGTCCGCTCCAGGCCCTCCGTAAAGCAGATCGTCGCCGCGCCAGCCGACCAGGCGGTCGTTTCCAGTGCCGCCGATCAGCTTGTCTGGGCCAGCGCCGCCGAGCAGGAAGTCGTCGCCAGCGCCCCCCCGCATCGTCACCGGCACCTCGACGTCCTTAGCGACCCCCACCCTGTCGTTCCCCTCGCCGGCGTTGACTTCGAAGCCGGCGATCGAAGGCGCAGCGCAAACGAGCTCGTTCGGCTTTTCTTCCGGATGCGAACAGACGTCGCCGCCAACTTCGAGCTGGACCAGCGAGTCGATCACGTATTCGCGGCCATCGCCGCTGAGCCAGATCCTGATCGCGTTCGCTTCGTCGCCACCGGCCAGGAGGACCGTGTACGTCTTCGCGGGCGAGGCATGCGCGGTCATCGGCGCCAGGAGCGCCAGAAGGGCAAATGAGATGAGCAGAACCTTTTTCATCGAAGCCGTCCCCGCCGCCGATCGGGTCGGAGCGTCTACTAAGGGAACAACACGACCTTGCCGACGTTGCGGCGTTCGGCGATGAATTTATGCGCCTCGCCGGCGCGCTCGAAGGAGAACGCCTCGGCGACGACGGGCTGCAGGCGGCCGGCATCAAGATCCTCCTGCAGCGGATCGAGCAGCCGGTCAAGATTGCCCTCGGCGTCCCACCACTTGAGCATGTTGAGCCCGAAGACCCCTTTGTTCTCGTTCATGATCAACAGGCTCTTCCACCACGGCATCGTTGCCGTCGGCATCGAGGCCAGGCTCTTCAGCATCGCCGGAATACTTCGCTTGCCTTCCTTGGTGCCCTCGGACAGGCCATACATGACCAGTCGCCCGCCCGACCGAAGTAAACGGTAGTCCTTACGGAAAGAGGTGGGGCCAAGCGCATCGATCACAAGGTCGACACCCTCTCCATCGGTGATGCGCATCGTCTCCGCCTCGAAATCCTGCGAGCGATAATCGATCGTGTGCTCCACGCCCTGAGCGCGGATCGCCTCGTGCTTGGAAGGCGAGGCCGTGCCAAAGATCTCTGCGCCGACGTTGCGAGCGATCTGCGTCGCCGAAATCCCCACACCGCCAGCCGCTGCGTGGATCAGTACGCGGTCGCCTTTGCGCAGGCTGCCCATCATGATCAGTGCTGCATACGCGGTTCCATAGTTGACTGGGATAGCGGCCCCCTGCTCGAAGCTAAGTTCAGCGGGGAGGGCAAATGCTTGCGCCTCGGGGACCGTTACCAACTCGGCCTGGCCGCCGAAGCGGGTGCCGCCGACAACCCGGTCGCCAACCTGGAACTCGCTCACGCCGTCGCCGATCGACTCGACCTCCCCGGCAACCTCATAGCCGAGCACGCAGGGCGGCTTGGGGGCGTCAGGGTAGAGACCGACCCGCGCCATCGTGTCGGCGAAGTTGATTCCGGCTGCCTTGACCGCAATCCGAACCTCGCCGGGGCCGACGGGTGGGTCGGGTCGCTCCTGCACCTGGAGCACGTCGTATCCCCCCGTCCCTGTCAGCACCACCGCCTTCACCGGATGAGCCTACCGCTAGAGGTCTACCGAGTGGCCGACCGAGAAACCGTCGAGCTCGAGGATCTTGGCGATCGTCTCCGCCCGCACAGGCGCGTCGGTAGTGAGTGCCATCACCGCTCGCTCGCCACCGGGCTCGGCACCAACCGCCGCGGAGACGATGTTGACTCCCTCCTCGCCAAACATCGTCCCTACCCTGCCGATCATCCCCGGCCTGTCGGCGTAGCTAAATACCGCGATGTGATCGGCGAAGGGCAGGTAGAAACGCTCGCCCAGCACCGAGACCAGGTAGGGCTCGTTGCGCGGGCCGACCCCGGTTCCCGCCACCTCGACCGCGTCCTCGCCTGAGCCGAGCCGGACCGTGACGAGCTCGGTGAAGTCCTCGGAGCCGCTGTCCTTGGTCTCGACCAGCTCGATCCCGCGCTCCTCGGCCATCTGCGGCGCGTTAACCAGGTTGACCGGCTCCTCGGTGTTGCCCGAGAGAATGCCGACCAAGACTGCAATTCCCAGCAGGCGCGTGTCGTGGGCGGCGATACGACCGCGGAATTCGACTGTGACGCCGTCGATCGAACCATCGCCCAGGCCTTGCGCGAGCCGGCCGAGCTTTTCGCAGAGCGGCACAAAGGGAGCGAGCGCCTCCATCTCCTCGGGCCGGACCGCGGCGATGTTGACTGCGTTGGTCACAACACCGCCACTCAGCGCCGCAATCACCTGTTCCGCCGTCACCACGCCGGCGCGGTCTTGCGCCTCGGCGGTCGAAGCGCCGAGATGTGGCGTGACGACGACGTCATCACGGCCGAAAAGCGGATGCTCGGTAAAGGGCTCGGAGGGGAAGACGTCGAGGGCTGCGCCACCCAGCTTGCCCGACTCGAGCCCGGCGAGGACCGCATCGAGATCGACCAGCTCGCCGCGGGCGCAGTTGACGACCCGCGCCCCATCCTTCATCGTCGCGATCGCGTCGGCGTCGATCAGATCGATCGTGTCTGGCGTCTTCGGCACATGCAGGGTGACGATGTCTGCCCTGCCGAGCAGGTCCCCGAGCTCCTCGGCGCCCTCGACGCCGAGCTCGCGAAAGCGCTCGGCCGAGACGAACTTGTCAAAGGCGATCACGTCCATGTCGAAGCTCTGTGCGCGCTTGGCGACGAGCTGGCCGATGCGGCCGAAGCCGATCACGCCGAGCGTCTTGCCGTAGAGCTCCGTGCCCTTGAACTTCGGTCGCTCCCAGGCACCGCCGATCAGTGAGGCGTGCGCACGCGGCACATTGCGGCAGAGGGCGAGCATCAGGGCAAGGGTGTGCTCGGCGGCCGCCACCGAGTTCGATTCGGGCGCGTTGGCGACGACTATTCCGCGCCTGGTGGCAGCTGGGATGTCGACGTTGTCGACGCCGGTGCCGGCCCGACCGATGACTTTGAGGCGACTGGCACGCTCGATCAACTCCGGCGTCACCTGCGTAGCGGAACGAACCAAAAGCGCGTCGTACTCACCGATCGCCTCGCTCAGCTCGTGCTCGGACATCTCCAGGCCAAGGTCGACGTCGAAGCTCTCGCGCAGCAGCTCGACCCCGGAGTCGGCGATCTTCTCCCTGACCAGGACCTTCACCGGGTCACCTCGGGCACGTTCTCGACCACCCAGTCGATAGAGGCCGTGAGCGCTTGAACGTCCGCTGGCTCGACCGCGGGGAACATGCCGACGCGCAGTTGATTGCGGCCGAGCTTGCGGTAGGGCTCGACGTCGACGATTCCGTTCGCGCGCAGCATTGCCGCAAGGGTGGCGGCGTCGATCGAGTCGGCAAAGTCGATCGTGCCGACGACCAGCGAGCGCTTAGCCGGATCGGTGACGAACGGGGCGGCGAACTCACTCGCCTCAGCCCACTCATAGAGGTGTCCGGAGGAAGTGCCGGTGCGCTGCACGCACCAATCGAGGCCGCCGCCGGCGAGCATCCACTCGACCTGGTCGGCAAGTAGCAACAGGGTCGCCAGGGCCGGCGTGTTGTAAGTCTGGTTCTTGCGCGAGTTCTCGAGTGCGGTCTGCAGCGAGAGGAAGGCCGGCTGCCAGCGATCGGAGGCGCCATCGAGCTGCTCGATCCGCTCGATTGCAGCGGGACTCAGCGCCGCCAGCCAGAGGCCACCGTCGGCGCCGAAAGCCTTTTGCGGGGCGAAGTAGTAGACGTCGACCTGAGTGGCGTCGAGCGGCAAACCACCAGCACCAGAGGTCGCGTCGACAAGGACCAGTGCATCGCCGGCGCCGTCCGGACGACGGACGTCGACCATCACCCCGGTCGAGGTCTCGTTGTGCGCCCAGGCGATCACGTCGGCGTCCGCATCGGCAACCGGAGCGGGCGCCTCACCGGGCTCCGCCTCGATCAGGATCGGATCGGCGAGGAAGGGCGCGGAGGCGGTCGCCTTAGCGAACTTCTGCGAGAACTCGCCGTAAGTGAGGTGAAGCGCGCGGCTGCGCACAAGCCAGGCCGCGGCGGCGTCCCAGAAGGCGGTCGTGCCGCCGTTGCCGAGCGCAACCTCGTAGCCGTCGGGCAGGCCGAAAAGCTGACCGAGCCCGGCCCGGATGTTGCCGACCAGGTCCCGAACGGGGGCCTGTCGGTGCGAGGTGCCCATCAGTTCAGCGCGCTCACTCAGCTTGGCGAGAGCCTCCGGGCGCACCTTTGAAGGCCCACAGCCGAATCGGCCATCAGCGGGCTTAAGGTCTGCCGGAATCTGAACTGAGGTGGAAGTGGGCATCGGGCGGCCAAGGTTATTGACCTGCGCGGGTGGACCTCGACGAGGCATCTCGCGTACGATCCCAGCGATGTCAGAGACCGACCAGCAGGGGGCGGTGAAGGGCGACGGTTACGCGGTCGCCAACCTCGCTGACCTCGGCGAGGGCTATGGCTTCCGCAAGATTCGCAAGGAGCTGGGAGTCAACGCCTTCGGTGTTAACGCGATCGTCATCCCGCCCTCGTATGAGACCGGTCGTCACCTGCACGAGGAGCAGGAGGAGCTCTACTTCCTGCACAGCGGCCAGGTCGAGATCGAATTCGGCGACGGCTCGACCCACGAGCTCACGGCCGGCGGCCTCGCTTGGGTCGACGCCCCGACGATCCGCAAGATCCGCAACGTGAGCGACACCGAGGATGCGGTCTACGTTGTCGTCGGCGGCAAGGATGGCTACGTCGGCCGCGACGGCAAGCTGCCGCCCGGCGAGGAGTCCCGCTTCGGCGACAACGCTCCGCCCGGGGCTTAGCCGTCGGCTAGGAGGAGCCCGGTTGTCCTCTGATCGAATTTAGGTCGCACGCGCTTCGCGCTTGGCGACGGTGTCAGACCGCGGCTTCGCCGCGGATACACCAGATTGCATATCGCCGCCTTCGGCGACATTCGATCAGAGGACAACCGGGCTCCTCCCCTCGCAAGCCCTGCTTAGCGCGAGGACCTCACAATCGACGGTACTTCCTTCAGCTTCGTTAGCTGAGATGTCGCGGCTCTTCTCCGCAAGAGCTGAAGCTCTCGTGAGCACTACTGGGGTGAAAGCGTTTCGTGAGCTGGAATCTCACGAGCTGAAGCGTCGTGAGCCGGGGAGGCGGTGTGCCTCTCCGGGAATGTCGCGAAGCGGCGAATGCAATCAGTCGATTGCGCGGCGATAGCCGCGCTCAACCTCAGTCGCTAAGCCCCGAAGGGGCGTGCGACCCAAATTCCCGGAGAGGCGCACCGCCTCCCGGGGCCCCACCTACCGAAAGCTCAGAACTCGGTGTCGATCCAGGGCATCATCTTGCGCAGGTCGCCGCCGACCTCCTCGACTTCGTGGCCGGCACCCTCCTCGCGCATGCGGGAAAGGTTCTCGCCACCCGCCCGGTTCTCGGCGATCCACTCTTTGGCGAACTCGCCCGACTGGATCTCGCCGAGGATCTGCTTCATCGCCGCTCGCGACTCCTCGCCGATGACGCGTTTGCCGCGGGTCATGTCGCCGTACTCGGCCGTGTTGGAGATCGAGTAGCGCATCCCCTGAATCCCCTTCTCGTACATCAGGTCGGCGATCAGCTTGAGCTCGTGCAGACACTCGAAGTAGGCAAGGCGCGGGTCGTACCCGGCCTCGACCAGGGTCTCGAAGCCGGCGCGGACGAGCTCTGAGGCGCCGCCGCAGAGGACCGCCTGCTCACCGAAGAGGTCGGTCTCGCACTCGTCTTTGAAAGTCGTCTCAATGATTGCCGCGCGCCCACCACCGATCCCAGCCGCGTAGGCAAGCACGAGGTCGTGAGCATTGCCCGTTGCATCCTGGTGGACGGCCATTAAGCAGGGCACGCCGTGCCCTTCCTCGTACTGGCGCCGCACCAGATGGCCCGGACCCTTGGGGGCGACCATGCCGACGTCGACTCCTGGCGGGGGCGCGATCTGCTCGAAGTGGATCGCGAAACCGTGGGCGAAGAGCAGCAGATTGCCGGGGGCAATCCCATCGGAGATCTCCGCCTCCCAAACCTCGGCCTGTTTCTCGTCGGGCAGGAGGATCATCACTACATCCCCGCGGCTGGCCGCTTCGGCAATGTCGAGCACCTCGAGACCGGCGTCTTCAGCCTTGGCGCGACTCGAAGAATCTGGGCGCAGACCGACGACGACGTCGACGCCGGAGTCCTTCAGGTTGAGCGCGTGGGCGTGGCCCTGCGAGCCGTAGCCGAGGATGGCGACGGTCTTCCCCTCGAGCTTCGAGAGGTCGGCGTCCTTGTCGTAGAAGATGTCGTCGGTTTTCATGAGCGGTGAGGCTAGCGGAGGGCGCGCCGCAGCAGCTTGCCCGACGGGGTGCGCGGCAGCGCTGCTGCGAGCTCGACTCGCTTAGGCACCTTGAATCCCGCCAATGACTCGGCGCAGTGGCGACGCAGCTCATCCGGGGTCGCGACGGAGCCCTCCTGCAGCACCACCACCGCGGTCACCGCCTGCTGCCACTCGGGATCCTCACGGCCGACGACAGCCGCGTCGGCAACCTCAGGGTGGCGCAGCAACACCTGCTCGACTTCGGCGGGGACGATGTTCTCGCCGCCGCTGACGATCATGTCGTCGATCCGGTCCTCGACGTAGAGGAATCCGTCGTCGTCGATCCGCCCTAGGTCCCCGGTGTGCAGCCAGCCGTCGGCGTCGAGCCGACTGGGGGCGACGGTGGGACCCTGGACGAGGATCTCGCCGTCGCGGATACGCAAGTGCGTGGTGAGCAGCGGCCGACCGGCGGATCCAAGCTTGCGCTGGGCATCGGCCGGAGCGAGCGTGGTCACCTGCGAGCAGGCCTCGGTCAGGCCATAGGTCTGCATGACGATCGCCCCACGACCGATCGCCTCTTCGAGCGGCTCTTCCGGCACTGGACCGCCGCCGATCAGGATCGCGCGCGGCCGCGAGAGGTCGGCGCCGGCCTCGAGCAGCCGGGTCAACTGCGTCGTCACCAGGGAGACAACGGTGATTTTGTCGTCCTGCAGCGCACTGGCCACCCGCTCGACGTCGAAGCCGTCATGCAAGACCGCCGTAGTCCCGTAGATCACCGAGCGCATGACGATGCTGAGCCCGGAGATATGGCTGAGCGGCAGACAGCAGAGCCAGCGGTCGGTCGGCTCGACCCCGATGTTGAAGCCGGAGCCGACCGCGCTCCAGAGGAAGTTGCCGTAGGTGAGCTCGACCGGGTCGGGCGCGCCGGTGCTGCCGCTGGTCAGCACCCTGCAGCAGGGTGCGTCCATATCGTGCTCGCCTAGCAGCGGCAGGTCGGCCTCAGTCTGGGTCAGCTCGCCCGGATCGCTGAGGTCGACCGTCGGCTCCTCTGCGGCGATCACCGCGGCGCGCTCGGCCGAGGCCAGCCGCGGACTCAGCGGCAGCAGCACCGCGCCGACCTTCATCAGGGCGTGGACGAGGACGACCTGCTCGCGCCGCGGCTCCATCGTCAGCGCCGCGACCGAACCGCGGCGCACGCCGTGCGCCTCAAGGCGTCGCGCGACCCAGGTCGCCTCGGCCTCGAGCTCGGCGTAGGTCACCTCGGAGCCGTCCGCGATCAGGGCGGTACGGTCGGGGCAACTCTGGGATCTCTGGGCGAGCCAGTCGTCGAGCTTCATCGGCCGGATATCGTGCCCATCATGCCCAAACGTCCCAAGCAAGCACCGTCCGAGCAAGATCTGTACGCGCCGATCGCATGGGAGGCCGCCGCCGAGTACGGCGACATCCGCTACGAGAAGGCCGATGGGATCGCCAAGATCACGATCGACCGTCCGGAGGTGCACAACGCCTTCCGCCCGCAGACGCTGATCGAGATCTCGGCGGCGATGGAGTTGGCTCGCGAGGACACCGAGGTTGGTGCGATCGTCCTCACCGGCGAGGGTACGAAGGCATTTTGTTCAGGGGGCGATCAGTCGGTGCGCGGCGACACCGGCTACGTAGAGGAGGGCGCCTCGCTCGGTCGCTTCCACGTCACCGACCTGCAGGTGCAGATGCGGCGGCTGCCGAAGCCGGTGGTGGCGATGGTGGCCGGCTACGCGGTCGGCGGCGGCCACGTGCTTCACGTCTGCTGCGATCTCACGATCGCCGCCGACAACGCCTGCTTTGGGCAGACCGGACCGCGGGTCGGTTCGTGGGACGGCGGCTTCGGCGCTTCACTGCTGCGTGATCTCGTCGGCACCAAGAGGGCGAAGGAGTTCTGGCTACTCTGCCGCCAGTACAGCGCCGAGGAGGCGCTGGAGATGGGACTCGTCAACGCGGTCTTCCCGCTCGATCAGCTCGAGCGGGAGACGGTGGCATGGTGCCGGGAGATGCTCGCTCTCTCGCCATTTGCCCTGCGCCTGGTCAAGGCCAGCTTCAACGCCCACGAGGATGGCTACGCGGGAATCCAGCAACTGGCCCACGACGCGAACCTGCTCTTCTACGGCAACGAGGAGGCTCGCGAGGGCCGCGAGGCGTTCAAAGAGAAGCGCCTGCCCGACTTCTCCGAGTACCCGAGACGACCATGAGGATCTGGCTGATGGCGGCGCGGCCGCGGACCCTGCCGGCGGCGATAGCACCGGTGCTGGTCGGCACGGCGGCGGCGGTCGAATGGGCGGGGCACCTGCCGCGGATCGGTGCCTTCATAGCCGCCCTGCTGGGCTCGATATTCATCCAGATCGGCACCAACCTCGCCAACGACTACTCGGATGCCAAGCGTGGTGCCGACACCGTCGACCGGCTGGGCCCGGTGCGAGTTACCTCGGCCGGACTGGTGACGCCACAGCGGGTCTTGGTTGCCACCTGGATCGCCTTCGGCGTCGCGATCGCCTGCGGGATCTACCTGACCGCCGTCGCCGGCCTCGTCATCCTGCTGATTGGCGCCTTCTCGATCGCCGCCGGCGTCCTTTACACCGGCGGTCCGCGTCCCTACGGCTACGCCGGGCTCGGCGAGGTCTTCGTCTTCCTCTTCTTTGGTCTGGTCGCCGTCAACGGCTCCTACTACGTGCAGGTCGAGCAGCTCGACGCGCTGCCGCTTGGACTTTCAATCGCCGTAGGTTTCCTCGCCACGGCGATCCTCGTCGTCAACAATGTCCGCGACCTCGAGACCGATCGTCGGGCCGGCAAGAACACGCTTGCGGTGCGGATGGGCCGCAGCAACGCGGTGGGGTTGTACCGGCTGCTGGTGCTGGGCGCCTTCGTCGTCCTGCCGATCGCCCTGGTCGCCGGCGATGCCAGCCTGCTGCCGTTGATCGCGTTCTTGGCATTGCCAATGGCGATAAAACCGTTGCGCGCGATGAGCAACCGCACCGATGGCCCAGCACTAAACGCGGCGCTGGCGGGCACTGGTGCGTTGCTTGGTGTCTTCAGCCTGCTGGTCTCGCTTGGTCTGCTTATCGCAAGCTGAGAAGCTCTGCCTATGCGCATCGCCTCTGTAGAGGTCGTTCCTTACGCGCTTCCCTTCCGCGAGCTCTACGTGACTGCGGCGGGAACTCTGGATCGACGCGAGATGGTGCTGCTGCGGTTGCGTTCGGAGGACGGGCTGGTGGGATTGGGCGAAGCGGTGCCACTGTCGCTCCGCGGTGGCACGGCTCTGCCTCAGGTCGTCGCCGAACTGAGGCAGCTCGCCGCGCATGAAACCCTCAATGAGGCTGACCTCAGCGACGATGCCCTACCGCTCTCGGCACCGGCACGCTGCGCTGCGCTGACCGCTTTGTTGGACCTGCGAGGCAGGCGAGCCGCAGCAGAGGGAAGGGTGTCCGGCGAGCCTTCGTCACCCGTCCGTTGCAATGCCACGCTGGGCGCCGGCGACCCGGCGTCTGTCATCGCAGCCGCGGAACGCTGGGCCGCGGACGGCTTCTCCACCTTCAAGCTGAAGCTCGGCAGAGGCGACGACGTCGCGCAGGTGCGCGCGGTGCGCGAAGCCATCGGGCCACGGGCGAGGATCCGCGTCGACGCGAATGCAGCCTGGGACGTAGCAACCGCGAAGCGGATTCTGGGTGAGCTGGAGCCATACGAGATCGAGCTGGCGGAGCAGCCAGTGGCAACCTTGGAGGAGGCGATGGAAGTTGCTAGGTCGACCTCGATTCCGATCGCCGGCGACGAGAGCATCGAGAGCCGCGCCGATGCGGAGCGGGCGGTTGCGATGGAGGCCTGCCGGATAACCGGCGTCAAGCTCTCCAAGGTCGGCGGCCCGGAGTCGGCGGTCGAGATCGCCGAGGTCCTCCCCGCCTACATCTCGAGTGCCCTGGACGGCGCGGTGGGGATCGCCGCGGCGGCGCAGGTGGCGGCGACCCTTGGCGCGGCGCCCGGCGGTGGACCGGATCTGGCGCATGGACTCGCGACCCAGCGCCTCTTCGCGGCCACGATCGCATCGGTCGAGTGCGGGCTCGAAGGGGACCTGCTCCACCTCCCCGCCGGCCCGGGTCTCGGGGTCGAGATCGATGAGGCGGCGCTGCAAGCCCACCGTCTCTAGCGTCAGATGGACACTTTTACCCCTTAAAGGGCATAAAAAGTTCCACACGTGGATCCGACCAACGCCAACACCGCCCTCGCCTCGGCCTTCGCCGAGGAGCTAGCGCGCTGCGGACTACGCCATGCCGTCCTCTCCCCCGGCTCGCGCTCGACGCCGCTGGCGCTGGCCCTGTGGCGGCAAGAGGAGATCGAGACGACGGTGGTCGTCGATGAGCGCTCCGCTGCCTTCTTCGCCTTGGGCGCCGCCCAGGCGAGCGGCATCCCGGTGGCGATCCTCTGCACCTCGGGCACCGCCGCCGCCAACTTCCACCCAGCGGTCTGCGAGGCCGATCACGCTGCGGTGCCGCTGCTGGTGCTGACCGCCGACCGGCCGCCGGAGCTGCGCGGGATCGGTGCCGGTCAGGCGATCGACCAGTTGAAGCTCTACAGCTCCGCGGTGCGCTGGTTTTGTGAAGTCGGCACTCATGAGGCGGGTGACGATGGCTTGCTTCACCACCGCGCGATCGCGTGCCGCGCCTTTGCCGAGGCGAGAGGCGAACAGCGTCCCGGCCCGGTCCACCTCAACTTCCCCTTCCGCGAGCCGCTGGCGCCTTTACCAGCCAAGGGCGTTGTGACGGCGACCGACCCACTTGCACTCGAGGGGCGCGGTGGGCGCCCGTTGACGGCCGTGACCCCAATCGATATGGAGCCATCGCAGTTCCTCCTTGACGAGGTGGCGGGGCACATCGCCGAGGCCGACATTGGTGTGATCGTCGCCGGTCGCCAGCTGGATCCAGAGCTACGCGAGCCGCTATCTCACCTTGCCCGGGTCGCCGGCTTCCCAATCCTCGCTGAGCCGACCTCGCAAGTGCGCTGCGGTCCCCACGACCGCAGCTATGTGATCACCGCGTATGACCTGCTGCTGCGCGACGAGCGCTTCCGAGAAACCGCCTCGCCGGACCTGGTGCTGCGCTTCGGCGAGATGCCGACGAGCAAGCCGCTGCGCTCCTGGCTGGCCGACTCCGGCGCCGACCAAATCGTCATCGACCCGCTCTGCGACTGGAATGAGCCAACCCGCAAAGCAGCTGCTCTCCTGCGCGCCGACCCGACCGAGCTTGCATCTGGCTGGGCGGCGCGGCTCGGCGAGGAGCGCCCTGCACCGGCGATGTGGTTACAGGCCGAGCAGGCGGCACGCGGGGCAATCGAGGCCGAGCTCGATGGCCTCGATCACCTCACCGAGCCGGGCCTTCAACTCGCGCTAAGCGCTGCCTACGGCGAGGGCGATCTCGTCTACACCGCCTCGAGCATGCCGATTCGTGACCAGGAGGCATTTCTACCAAGCACGAACTGCGACGCGACCTTCCTTTCCAACCGCGGTGCCAACGGCATCGACGGCCTGATCTCTTCTGGCATCGGCGCCGCCCACGCGACTGGCAAGCAGACCACGATCCTCACCGGCGACCTCGGGCTTCTCCACGACATCGGCGGCCTCGCCGCCCTGCGTGACGTCTCGACCCCGGTCCGGATCGTCGTCATCAACAACGACGGCGGTGGCATCTTCCACTTCCTCCCGCAAGAGCAGGCGCTCGCAGACGATGAGTTCGAAGCGCTGCTCGGCACCCCCCGCGGTGTGGACGTTGAGAAAGCGGCGGCGCTCTTCGATCTCCCCTATCGCCCCCTTGACTCACTGGCGGACCTCCCCGGTGCTTTTGCGGCCGGGACCGGGTTGATCGAGGCCAAGGTCGACCGCCAGACCAACGCAGAACTGCACCGCCAGATCGCCAGCCGGGTCAGCGCAACGATCGCCTAGCAGTCGATCCGGCCCGCCCCGCGCCCGAGGCCTGGTTGCCAGCTCGGCTGGAAGAGGATGACCGCATTTGCGGTGACATCGTCTGGGGGAATCGAGATTCGTGAAAGACAGGAGCCATCGGCGTTGATCTCCATCACCGCCGCTTCGAGATCGCCCGAGGCTTGAAGGGTCGGGGGGCTTTTGGTCGTGTACACCAGGCGTTCGCCCGACGGGTCCCAGCTGGCGGGGCGCTCCGCCTTGGCGGGCGTAAAGGTGATGCGCCGGCGGGACGACCGGTCTGCGCTCATCGTGAATAGATCGACCGAGAACCCATCTCCGGACTCACAGCACGAGGTATCCCCGACCCGGTCGATACCGAGGAAGGCCAGGCGGCTTCCATCCGGTGAGTAGCGTGGCCAGGCGGCATCTTTGGCGAGCAGGTGAGAGTGGCGACCGTCGAGGGGCAGCGCCACCGCATCGGCTCGATCGCGGAAAACATCGCGATGAGTCAGGCCGAGCACCTTCCCGTCCGGCGCGAAGGAGGAGGGAAGATCTTCGACCCCATTTGCCCAGGCGGTAAGTTGCCTTAGGCCCTGCCCGTCGACGCCCACGCTCCAGGCGGTTGCCCCTTTCCAACCGATCGCACCCCACCCCTTCCCCCTCCTGCTCACTCTTTTAGCGAAGGAAATAGTTGTGCCGTCTGGTGAGAAGACCGGGTCGAAGCCGCCGTGGGTCCCCGGAACTGCACGCAGTCCCGCCCCGCCAGAGCCGATGACATAGAGCTTCCTGCCCTGCGGCCGCAGAAGGCCGTCACGGGAACCCTCGACCCCGCTGAACGCAAGCGACGACCCGTCCGGGGACCAGGCCGGCGCGGAGAACGGGAACGGCAGCGGGCGAGCATGAAGAGCACCGCCCGCCACTACTGCCTCTCCACCCAGGGCGGCGTCGGTGGTGAGGATCGCGAGCGAGGCCGGTCGCCCGGTTAGCTGCAGGAAGGCAAGCCGAGGCCCAGGCGGAGCGTCGGCTGCGGTTGCGCCGCCCGCACCCAGCGCGGCCAGCGCCAGCGCCGCCAATGCCAACGTCCGGCGAATCACGGGTTGGAAGCTCTCACTCGGCGATCAACGGCAGCAGTGCCTGCAGCTTGACCTCGGTCTCCTCCAGCTCTGCCGCCGGGTCGGAGCCGGCGACCACGCCCACTCCGGCGAAGAGACGGGCCTCGCGGTCGCGGAGGAGGGCGCTGCGCAGGGCGACGCAGAACTCGCCGTCCTCGGTTGCGTCCATCCAGCCGACCGGGCCGGCATACCAGCCTCGATCCATGCGCTCCAGCTCGCCGATCGTCACGGCGGCGTCGGGCCAGGGCTCGCCTCCAACCGCCGGGGTCGGATGCAGCATTCCGGCCAGCTCGACCGCCGAGTGAGATTCGGCCAGCTGCGCGATCACCGGGGTCGCCAGATGCTGGATGTTGGCGACCTTGATCACCTCCGGCTCGGGTGCCGTCTGCACCCAGACCGCATGCGGGCGCAGCTTGCGGACGATGCGCTCGGCGACGATTCGCTGCTCGCGCCGGTTCTTGTCGCTACGCAGCAGCTGCTCGCCAAGGTGATCGTCGACGGCGGGGTCCGAGCTGCGCCTGGTCGAGCCGGCCAAGGCCACGGTCGAAGCGCCCGCGCCTGAGCGGCGGATCAAAAGCTCGGGGCTAGCGCCGAGAAAAGCGGCCTCGGGGGTGCCACGGCAAAAACAGAAACAGGAGGGGAACTGCTCGCGCAGGGCGCCGAAGATCGCCGCTGGGTTGTGGGCAGCGGCGGCCTCGACCGTCACCTCGCGGGCGAGGACCACCTTGCTCATGGTTCCATCGGCGATTTGCTCTGTCGCCGCCTCAACAGCCGCTTCGAACTCGGCGGGCGGGTGCACGCTGCGGATCTCGGGGCGATCGGTGAGATGGGGGTCAAGCAGCGGCAGGGGGTCGTCGCGCAGACCCGCGAGCCGGGCCGCAATCCGATCAATGGTCACCCCGGCATCCTCGCCTGGCGATACGACCAGGTTGACCGTGAGGAAGCACTCGCTCTCGACGCGACAGAACGACAGCTCCGGCAAGATCAGCGACGCGGGTGCAAACGAGGCCCAGGGCGAGGAGCCTGCGCCGCCTGGGTCAAAGGCAAAGCCACCCGCCCAGACCGGTCCCGCGCCGGAAGGGAGACCCGACGGCTCCTCCAGCACTGCGCCCTCGTTGAGACTCAGGCACTCACGAGCGACGTCGTCAAAGCGACGATCGCCACGAGAGCTCGATTCGTGGGCAATACCCAGCGTCGCCAGGGCAAACCCCCGATCCGGCTGCTCCCAGCAGAACCAGTGCTCAGAAGCCAGGCGCGAGGCAAACACGGCGGCGCAGGGATCGACCCCTTCGACCGGCAAAGTGGCGCTGACCAGGGTGCGCCGCGATCGCTCAGCCGCCGACGTCACGCCTTCGCGCAGCCGGCTGTGCAGCTGACTAGTCGCTGCCTCTAGCAATCGCGATCTCGCCAGTCCGTACCATCTCAATCAGCCCGTGGGGGCGGATCATCCGCTCGAAGGCCTCGATCTTGTCAGCCGAGCCGGTGACCTCGATCGTCATCGCACGCCGCGAGACGTCGATGATCTTGGCCCGGAAGATCTCAGCGAACTGAATGATCTCGGCGCGACTCTCGACCGCAGCAGAGACTTTGAACATCGCCATCTCGCGGGCGACGGTTTCCTCCGGCTCCATGTCACGGATTTTCAGCACGTTGACCAGCTTGTGCAGCTGCTTAGTCACTTGGTCGATGGGATGAACGGCGCCATCGAGGGTAAGCGTGATCCGCGAGATGCTGGGATCATCGGTCGGTCCAACCGCAAGCGTGTCGATATTGAAGCCGCGGCGCGAGAAGAGCCCCGCGATCCGCGCCAGGACGCCCGGCTTGTTCTCCACCAAGATCGAGAGAATGTGCTTGCGCCCGCTCAGTTGCCCGGGCACGTGCAGGTCCTCCAGCCGCACAGTTTGAGGAGTCCCCGCCTCCATCATGGGCTCCCTGACCAAGCAGACCAAGGACGCAGGGAGCGCCGTGTGCTCTGCACACAAGCGACCGAGGACGCCGGTATGCGCAGCGTCAGGGGGCTCATGGCGCCTCGACCATGTCCCTTGCCGCTTGACCAGGCGGAATCATCGGGTAGCAGTTCTCCTCCTGGGCAACACGGACGTCGAGCAAGACCGGCCCATCGGTCTCCAACGCTTTCGCCATCGTCGCCTCGAGCTCCTCGGAGTTCTCACAGCGCATCCCGGTAGCACCGAAGGCCTCGGCGAGCTTCACCCAGTCCGGGCTGGCGCCCATCTGCACCGAGCTATAGCGGCGATCCCAGAACAGCTCCTGCCACTGGCGCACCATGCCCATGTAGCCGTTGTTCATCAAGAAGACCTTGACGGGGATCTCTTCGGTCACGCAAGTCGCGAGCTCCTGGCAGTTCATAATCAGGCTGCCGTCGCCGGCTAGGCAGACGACATCGTCGTCCGGGCAAGCGACCTTGGCGCCAACCGCAGCCGGAAGGCCGAAGCCCATCGTCCCCAGCCCGCCTGAGTTGATCCAGCGGCGGGGCTCCTCAAAGCCGTAGTACTGCGCCGCCCACATCTGGTGCTGGCCGACGTCAGAAGTGACGATCGCGTTGCCGCCGGTCGCCCGGTGCATCGCCTCGACCATGAACTGCGGCTTGATCTCGCCATCCACCCCCGGCTCGTAGCGAAGCGGGTGTTGCTGCTGCCACTCGCGCAGCTGTTTCCACCAGGGATCGAGGCGCGAACCATCGGTCTGAAGCGCTCGATACTCGCGGTTCAGCTCCGGCAAAACCAACTTGACGTCGCCGACGATCGGAATATGCGCGCCGATGTTCTTGGAGATCTCGGCCGGATCGATGTCGATATGGATGATTTTCGCCTGCGGCGCGAACTCGGAAAGCTTGCCGGTAATGCGGTCGTCGAAGCGGGCGCCGATCGCGACGATCAGGTCGGCGTTGTCCATTGCCCAGTTGGCCGTCACCGTGCCGTGCATGCCGAGCATCCCCAGCCAGTTCTCACCGGAAGCGGGGTAAGCGCCCAGCCCCATCAGCGTTGAGGTGATCGGGAAGCGGTCGGCGGCAGCCAGCTCGCGCAGCTCCGCGGAAGCATTGGCATTGACCACACCGCCGCCCGTGTAGAGGATCGGTCGTTTTGCGTTGGCGAGCGCTTTGGCGGCAATCCGCACCTGTTTGATGTTGCCCTTGCTCATCGGTTTGTAACCGGGCAGTTCGACCGGCTCGGTGCGCGGCGCGTAGTCGATCTCAGCCCGCGAGAGGTCCTGGGGAATGTCGAGCAGCACTGGACCCGGTCGCCCGGTGGCGGCAACGTGAAAGGCCTCGTGCACGTACTCGGGGATCTGCCGCGGGTCGGTCACCTGGAAGGAGTGCTTAACGAAGGGCAGGGTCGCGCCAAGGATGTCGGCCTCCTGGAAGCCGTCGGTGCCGATCAGCTCGGTCCGCACCTGGCCGGTGACAAAAATGGTCGGCACCGAGTCCATCATCGCGTCGGCGATCGCGGTTACGAGATTGGTTGCGCCGGGACCAGAAGTGGCAAACGCCACGCCGACACGGCCCGAGGCCTTGGCGTACCCCTCAGCAGCATGGCCGCCGCCCTGCTCGTGGCGCACCTGGATGTGACGGAAGCCGGCATCGACGAGCGCGTCGTAGGTAGGCAGATTGGCCCCACCGGGGATGCCGAAGATGTTTTTCACACCCTCGGCCTCGAGGCTCTTCATCAGCGCGTCCGCAGCTCTCATCAGAACGGCGATGGTACCAGCGGGCCTACGCCTTGCCAGCAGGGGATTTGGACGGATTCCAGCGGGTGCGTGGATCGATCGAGCCCTCGATCACGTTGCCCTTGTAGCGCTCGATCGCGTGGATAATCGACTCGACCAGCTCCTCACCGAGCAGAGTCGGCTCGAGACCGAGGTCGAGCAGCTTGGTGTGGATCGCGTTGTAGTAGTGCTCTTCCTTCTCGACTCTGGGGTTGTCGACGTGGTCGATCTGCACCGAGTAGCCGAGGTGCTCGCCGGCCTGCTTGACCAACTCGGCCAGCTCCAGCACCGAGAACTGCTCGGTGAACTGGTTGAAGACGCGGAACTCACCCGCCTCGGCGGGATTGGCCGCGGCCAGCTCTACGCAGGCGAGCGTGTCGCGGATATTGAGGAAGCCGCGCGTCTGCCCGCCGGTGCCGTAAACGGTCAACGGGTGGCCGATCACGGCCTGGACGCAAAAACGGTTGAGCACGGTGCCGAAGATCTCGTCGTAGTCGAAGCGGGTAATCAAGCGCTCGTCGCCAGCGGTCTCCTCCGTCTCAATCCCGTAAACAACGCCTTGGTTGAGGTCGGTCGCCCGCAATCCCCAGGTGCGGCAGGCAAAGTGGATGTTGGTCGAGTCGTGGACCTTGGAGCAGTGGTAGAGCGAGCCCGGCAGCTTCGGAAACGGCAACGTGTCCTTGCGACCTTTGTGCTCGATCTCGATGTAGCCCTCCTCGATATCGATGTTGGGCTGGCCGTACTCGCCCATCGTCCCCAGCTTGACCAGGTGGCAGTCGGGGACGTGATCGCGCATGGCGAAGAGCAGGTTGAGGTTGCCGATCACGTTGGTGTACTGGGTCTCGACCGCCCGCTCGCGCGAAATCATCGAGTAAGGCGCGGAAGGCTGCTCGCCGTAGTGGATGACGACCTCGGGGCGGGTCTCGGCGACGACTCTGTCAAGGAAGTCGCCGTCCTCGACCGAACCGGGATAGCTGCGGATCTGCTCGCCGGAGATCTCGCTCCAGGCCTCGATCCGCTGCTCAAGGTCGCCGATCGGCGTCAGCGAATCGCTGCCGCTCTCGCCGACCCAACGACGGCGGGAGAAGTTGTCGACGACGGCAACCTCGTGTCCGCGGGCCGAGAACCTCAGTGCGGTCGGCCAGCCCAGGTAACCGTCGCCCCCAAGAATGAGAACGCGCATAGGTCGCGGCAGGGTAACGGAAGGGGGCGACATAGCATCCTCAGGATGAAGGGTCTGGCGGCGCGCAACGGCGGGCGATTGGGGCTTGGGGCGCTGGCGATAATCCTGCTCCTCGGCCTGACGCTGCGCCTCGACTACGCCTGGCAGGGGCGGACGCCGGTCTACGACGCCGTCGGCTACGCGACGATCGCGGCCAACCTGGAGCGCGGCGAGGGCTTCACGCTTGGAAAGAACGCCACCCAGCCTGCAAGCAACTACTCCCCCGGTCTGCCGCTGCTCACCGGGGGCATCTACAAGCTGACCGGCGGCGTCCACGAACGCTTTGCACGCCTGGTCTTGGCGCTGATCGGGTCACTCGCGGTTCTCTTTGCCTACCTGATCGGCCGCCGGCTTGCGGGTCCTCTCGCCGGCTTAATCGGCGCGGCCGCGGTGGCCATCTACCCGGCGCTGCTCGAGTACCAGGGGATGTTCATGAGCGAGCCGCTCGCTGCCACGCTTCTCTCGGGGGCGGTGCTGGCGATGCTCTGGGCTGACGCCTTTGGCGCGCGGGTCCTGTCGTGGGGGAGGGGGGGGTTAGCGGACTCACCCGTCCGAACCCCCCCCTCCCCCACGCCGCCCACGCGACGATGGGTGGTTCCGGGACTACTGCTCGGAGCGCTTGCGTTGACCCGTCCTGAGTATCTGGCGATCTCGCTGCCGATAGCTGTTGTGGTGTTCGCTCGCGGAGGGCGGGACGGATGGCGGGAGTGCTTGCTTCAAGCCGTGGTCATGTTCTTGGGTCTGGCCCTGGTCGTAGCGCCTTGGTCGGTCCGCAATGCGATCGTGCTTGATCGATTCGTGCCCATCTCCACGGGCGGAGGGCAGGTGCTCTTTGCCGGTAGCTACGTGCCCTCAGGGGGCGACCCCGAACGGGTCGGGGTCGAGGTGTTGGAACGGCACTCGGAATTGCGCTCGGAGCTGCCGCCGAACCCGCGGCTGGAGCAGATCCTTGCTGCGCTGGCCGCGCAGCGGTATCCCGGCCTCGAAAGCGATGCTGCACTCGCGCGGATGGGGCGCGAACGGCTTTGGGATGAGATCAGCGAGCGCCCTCTCTCTTACGTCGGCTTTGTCGCCGCCAAGATCGGACGGATCTGGTCGCATGGGCCGCGCGACGTGATGCGCCAGCCCGCCTGGGAGGCGCTGCACTGGCTGCTTGTCGCACTTGCACTGCTGGGCCTTGCCGTGCTCGCCTGGCAACGGCGCTGGGAGGCCCTGCTGATCGGAGTGGTCCTGGTCGCAGTGACGGCTACCGGCGCCCTACTGGTTGCCTCGCCGCGGCGGGTCCTGGTGACGATTCCGGTGGTCGCGGCGCTGGCGGGCGTCGCGACCACCTGGGTCGTCAGGACTTGTACTGGACGGCGAAGGTCAGCTTGATGAAGGTTGCAGTGTCGGCGCCTTTGAAGGGGCAGATGTAGCGCACGAAGTCGGGATCGGTTTCAAACACGGTGGGTCTGCAGTAAAAGCCGCCGACGTCACCTCGCGGTTGCTCCAGGCCGATTTCGGTGACCTTCGTCATCACACGTTTTGCCTGTCCACAGGTCGCGAAGCGAGCCTGCGACGGATCGACGTTGCTTGCCGTCAGCTTGGCCGTCACCTTGCCCCCAACAACCTGGGGCGAGGTCGTGACGCAGGTCTTTTCCGTGGGCAGGTTTTCGGTGGGCATGGCGGACGCGGTCGACGCAAGCGCAAGCGACGCAAAAAGCAGCGCAGAGAACACGACCAGAGGAAAACGGGTCATACGGTGACTCCTTCTAGGGGTTTCGAGAACTTGGCCCAGGTCAATTCGACGCGCACACCCGGCGCCCTTGCGCCGGATAGCCTGAGCCAGCCTTGAACGCGATCGTGAACTGGACCCGGACCCTGCCCGATCGCCACGGGAAGGCGACGTTGATCCTGCTGGGGGCGATCCTCTTGCTCGGCTTTGGAGCACGCGCCTACAGGGTTGCCGAGCCCCTTGCCACCCCCGGGGACGACGCGCACGCCTATTACGCCCTCTCCAAGTCGCTTTACAAGGAAGGCAGCTACGGAGGCCCCAACTTCGACGATGCCAGCGACTGGTCTCCCGGTGCGCCGCTGCTCTACGCAGCATCCTTTTACGCCACCGGAGGCCCGCGCGAAGGCACCGCCCGCATAGTCGAGCTCCTGCTCGGCCTGGCTGCGATCGTAACTGTCTACCTGCTCGGCCGCAGGATCAACTGTGCCCCCGCTGGCCTTATTGCCGCCTTAGGTGTTGCCATCTACCCACCCTTCATCCACTCGACCGGAGCGCTCTACAGCGAGCCCCCCGCAATCTTCACGCTCCCGGCAGCAATCCTCGCCTTCCTCTGGGCAGCGGATTTAGGCGCCCTTCGCGCGGGTGGCACGGGGGTAGGGGGGGTTCGGACGGGTGAGTCCGCTAACCCCCCCTACCCCCGTGACAGGACCCGCGTGCTTAGGTGGCTGGTCCCTGGCTTGTTGTTCGGCCTGACCGCGCTTATCCGTCCCGACTACCTGCCGGTAGGCATCGCCTTTGCACTTCTCGCAGCGATCTGCGTGACCCGCAGATCCGCGTGGTGGTCGGGCATGGTCGCCGCGCTCGTGTTCGTCGTGGCGATGGCGGTCCCGATCGTCCCGTGGACGATCCACAACCGAGTCGTCCTCGATCGCACCGTGCCGATCTCGACCGGGGGCGGCAAGGCGCTTTACGTCGGCACCTACCTGCCGGCAGATGGTGAATACCAGCGGGTCAAGGCGCTATTGGCCAAGCGCTACCTGGGCCGGGAACTCCAGCCGGACTCTGCGGCGCTCGAACGAGTCAACCCAACCCCACTCTTTGACCGTGTAGCCGAACGCTATCCAGACCTGCCGCGGGACTCGGCGTTGGGCAAGATCGGCAAGCAGAACTTCTCCAGGTACTTCAATCAAGACCCGATCGAATACCTGGCGATGACCGGGCGCAAGGCCTGGCGAATGTGGAGTGCGGGCATCGGCGAAGCGATGGAATCGGGCTTCGGACGGGTCATCCAGGTGCTGCTGGTCTTGCTGGGCCTGGTCGGCCTTGGCGTGCTCGGCGTACGCCGTCGCTGGTGGGAGCTGGTCGCAATGGCAACCCCGATCGTCCTCGTCAGCGCGGTCGGCGCCGCCTCGCTGGCGGCGCCGCGGCGCAACGAGATCCTGATGACGCTGATCTTTCCGCTCGCGGGGGTAGCGCTGGCGCGAGCGGGTGCGGCCGTATCCTCCAGCCGCTCATGGTCCTCCCGGAGGCAGGCATCTTCCCCTCAGAGCTGACGGCGCTACGCGCCGCCGGCTTGCTGATTGCGGTCGCGATCGTCGCCTACGCCATTCTGCGTCGCCGCACTCTGCGCAACGTCGACGTCTTGATCCTGCTGGCGGCCGGCATCGGCCTGGCGATCGTCTCCGGGACCGAGCTGACCGACAAGCTGCTCTCCGCCTTCTCCTTCGAAAAGGGCAACGGCGGTCGCATCCTCGGCCTCGCTGTCTTCTCGATCTTCATCCTTTTCCTACTCGTCCTGCGGGCGCTGTCGCAGGCGGCCCGCAATGCGCGTCAGACCTCCGCCGTGCTTGAGGGCCTTGCCTGGGAGGAGTTCCGCCAAGCGAAGCTTCCAGAGCGCTTCAAGGGCAAGATCGCGATCCTCGTCCCCGCCTATAACGAGGCCGAAAACGTCGGTCAGGTGCTCGACTTGATGCCAGGTGAGGTCTGCGGCGTCGAGACTTCAGTGCTCGTCGTCGACGACGGTTCCCGCGACGGCACCGGTGACGTCGCCGCCAAGCACGGCGCGATCGTCGCCCGCCACGTGATCAACCGCGGCGGCGGCGCTGCGCTGCGAACTGGCTATCGGTTGATGGTCGATTCCGGCGCCGAGGTCGTCGTCACCCTCGACGCCGACGGCCAGCATCTCCCTTCGGAGATGGAGCGCTTGGTCAAGCCGGTTCTTGACGGGGAAGTCGACGTCGCTCACGGCTCGCGGGTGCTTGGCGAGGCCGACGACAACCACTTCGCCCGTGAGCTGGGGATCGTCTTCTTTAACCGGCTCGTCTCCTTCATTACCCGCACCAAGGTCAGCGATTGCTCCAACGGCTACCGCGCCGTGCGCACCACTGTCCTGCCCCAGTTGGTTCTGCGCCAGGAGCAGTTCCACACCTCCGAGTTCATGATCGAGGCGATCAAGCGCGGCATTCCCGCCAAGGAGATCCCAGTGACCGTGGCCAAGCGACTGCACGGCCACTCGAAGAAGCCCGCGGTGGTCCGCTACGGGCTCGGCTTCGCTAACGCGATCGTCCGTACCTGGCTGCGGTAGTCACCGTCCAGGAGCAGCGCCCGAAAGGTCGAACTATGCGAAACACGCAGATGGAAGCGTGCGACACAACTCCGATCGAGACTCTTCGCGCCAGCACGACGTCCACCGCGTCGGAGCTGAACGCGCTCGCCGACGTATCCCTCGCACGGAGCGAGGCGCACAGTGATCAGCAGCTTCAGCTCCCCGCCGAGCCGGTGCTGCTCACGGACAGGGACAGGCGCAAGGGCTCGAGCTGAGACGTCCGTCCGATCGCGAAAGGTGCGACCGGATCGGGTACTGGCGTGCTGGAGCAGGTGGCCTTCGTCGCGCCCTCGAAGCGGTACACCGTTCCCGCCTGGGCGACCACGTAGAGGCGGCCGCAAGAATCCTCGCCGAAGGAGACCGGGTCGGTGACGCTATGCCCCTCTGAGCGATCGCCGCTTGCCACGCTCCCAGCGCCAGTCGGCAGGACCAGTGAGCGAATATCACCAACGCAGAAGTCCGCGTATATGTAGCGGCCGAAAAGGTCGCCGAGGCTCGGGTCACGCACGACATAGCCGCCGGTAATTGCGCAGCCATGCGCTTTCCCTTCGCCTGGATTGCTGTGTGGGTAGTCGAAGACGGGTTCGGTGAAGCCATCGGCTCCCGCGCAGCTTTCCCCGGGGTCCGGATATGGACGGAAGCCCTCGCGGCAGTTCCAGCCGTAGTTCGCACCCTCACCGCCGACGACGCCCGGCGCGGGGCTAGAAGCGAGGTCTACCTCCTCGTGGGCGCCCTGGCCGACGTCTCCGATCACCATGTCGCCGCTCGCGCGGTCGAAGGAGAAGCGCCAGGCGTTGCGCAGCCCATAGCTCCAGATCGCCGGTTTTGCACCGACACGCGGTTCGAGACGAAGGACCTTCCCTAGTAGGGAACCGAGGTCCTGGCCGCTTTCGAACGGATCTCCGCCACCGCCTCCGTCGCCGGTCGAGATATAGAGGTTGCCGTCAGGGCCGAACTCGAGCTGCCCGCCGTTGTGGTTCGCGTTGATCGAGTGTTCGACCGAGAAAAGTGGTTCGCGAATCAGACTGGAACCGTCGTGACGGAAGGCGTCCACGTGTACGTCGCCTTCCGCGCCCCCCGCCACGGGCTTGCCGGTATATGCGGCGTAGAAGCGACCCGAGGCGTCGAAGTCCGGCGCCAGGGCAATCGAGAGCAGGCCACGCTCGCTTTCGTAGCAGCTGACCAGGTCGGTGAGGTCGGCGAAAACGCTGCGGACGCCGCCACCGTCCTCCACCACGCGGCCTTGCCGCTCGGCGATGAAGAGGTCGTCCGGGTTGGCTGGATCAGAGCTGACGAAGGTCGGCTGGGAGAAGTCTCCAACCGGTTCGAGCGTCGCGGCGGGCGCGATGCCCGCGCACGACAACGAGAGCACTACTACTGCCGACATGGCCAGCTTCGAGATCCAGCGCACACAATCTCCTCGTCAGATCGTCGCTCGACCTTTACCCACCGCCCACGTCGTCTATTCCACTCCCGGGTGCCTGACCGCCGCCGGGTCGGGCAAATAAAGGTCTGCCCCGCAGCGCGGGCAAACCTGGACGTAGAGCTTCACCGCCTTGCCGCAGGTGGGGCACTGGCGTTCGGGTTCATCCTTGTCGCGGCGGTAGAGGATGACCGCGATCAATCCCAGCGGCGGCAGTACGGTGCCGATCAGTAGCCAGAGCCAAAACGAGCTGCCCTTGGCGCGGCCGATGATTGCCGTGGCTAGTCCGAAGAGGAAGGCGATGAAGAGGTACTCGAATCCCACGGCTCCATTGTCGCGCCCAAGCGCTCGGGATGTCCGATCGAGCCGACCTCGGCGAGGTCGCGACGGAAGGGCAGGCTGGCGGTCCAGTCGATCACCGCGCGCACCTTTCGGGCCACGCCCGGGATCTGGCTCATGTGGTAAGTCCGCGCCATCCACCAGGCGGGGAAGCCCCGGAACTTGCGCCCGCCGACCCGTCCCACTGCCTTGTAGCGGCCAAGGTTGACGAAGGAGGCGTTGCCACGGTACGCAAAGGGCTTGGCGGAACCGATGCCCAGCTCGGCGGCGATGTTGCGGGCTGCGACCGGCCCCTGCCGGACCGCGTGCTGTGCGGTCGGCGGATAGAAGCCGCCGCCTGGGTCGGGCGCCGCCGCACAATCGCCGACCGCCCAAACCGAGTCCAATCCCTGTACCCGGAGGTGGTCGTCGACCGGAACGCGGCCGCGCTCGTCGAGGGGCAGATTGAGCCGGCGTAGGCTCGGATGCGGCGCGACGCCAGCGGTCCAAACAACGGTACGGGTTGGCAAAGTCTCACCGCTGGAGAGGCGGGCACGGTCGGCGGTCACTTCCTCCAACGTCGTCTCGAGGCGAATGTCGATGCCGCGTCCACGCAGCTGACGCAGCGCGTAATCAGCGAGACCGATGTCGATCTCGGGCAGGACCCGCCCGGTCGCCTCAACCAACACCCAGCGCATCCCGTGGAGACGGGCGCGTGGATAGCTCTCCATCGCGTCGGCGGCAAAGTCTTGAAGCTCGGCGAGTGCCTCAAGGCCCGCGTATCCACCACCGACGAAGACGTAGGTGAGCAACTCGTCGCGGCGGGCCGGATCTTCGCTCGCGTTCGCCGCCTCCAGCGTCTCGACCACATGGTTGCGCAGCCAGATCGCGTCGGCCAGGCTCTTGAAGCCGACCGCATGCTCAGCGAGGCCCGGTACTGGTAGCACCCGCGAGACCGAGCCGAGAGCGAGCAGGAGCTGGTCGTAGGAAAGCTGCTCGCTTTCGCCCTCGCGCGTGCGCAGCTCGACCGTGCGCGCTTCGGGATCGTGGCCGGAGATCGTGCCGAGCCGCAGATAAGTCCGGTCGAGGATCTCGCGCAGCGGCGTCACCACGTGACGCGGCTCGAGCGTCCCCGCCGCGGCCTCCGGCAGGAACGGCGTGTAGAGCATGAAGTTGACATCGTTGACAAGAGTGAGGCGCGCCGATTGCCGCGGCATGATCCGCTCCAGCTCCCGAGCCGCCATCGCCCCACCGAATCCACCCCCGGCGATGATGACGTTCCAGGCCATAGCTTCACCGTAGCACTTTGTAACAACCTGTCACAAAGTTTCAGACGGCACTTTTAGCCGCCGCTACACCTGACGTCGTGTAGCGCTAAAGTTTCGCCCACTTGTGTTATCCACACTGAACGGCCCCGGGAGAGTCCCCGGGGCCGTTTCTTTTTGCGGCGTATCCGCCTAGCGGTCCGCGAGCTTCGATGCGAGGGCTATCAGCGCCCGTGTCACGCCCGCGTTGGCCAGTAGGACCGCCGCTGTCGTGTTGTCCACGGCTATCCAAGCCGCCAGGGCAATAGGTTCGCCCCGTTAGCGACCTTTCCAGAGAGCTAAATCCCCAGCTTCTCCTTGATCAGGCGGTTGACCTCGCCGCCGTCGGCACGGCCCTTGGTCTCCTTCATCACCGCGCCGACGATCGCGCCGATCGCCTTCTGGTTGCCGCCGCGGATCTGCTCAGCGGCGGCGAGGTTGGCGTCAACCGCAGCCGCCACGATTGACTCCAGCTCGCCGCTGTCGGAAATCTGAGCCAGGCCATCGCGCTCGACGATTGCCGCCGGATCACCCCCCTCAGCCACCAGGGTCGCCAGCACCTGCTTGCCGCTGCCGTGTGAGATTTTCTTCTCGCCGACCAGGGCAATGGTCGCCGCCAATGCTGCTGGCGAAACGTTCGAATCGGCAGCCACGCCAGCATCGGCCTGGCGCAGCGCCGCGGCCAGCTCGCCGGTCACCCAGTTTGCGATCACCTGCGCCTCCACCCCATCGGCCTGCTCGCGTACCGCTTCGAAATAGGCAGCTTCGTCGGGATCCCCAGCTAGCTGGGCTGCGTTCTCGGCAGAGAGACCCAGCTCGCCTTCGTAGCGCCGCATCCGCGCCTCGGGCAACTCCGGCAGCGACTCGCGGGCCTCGCGCAGCATCGCTTCGGTTGGTACCAGTGGTACCAGGTCGGGCTCGGGGAAGTAGCGGTAATCATGCGCTTCCTCCTTCGAGCGCAGTGCCGTCAACGAGCCGTCCTCGGGGTGGAAGTGGAGCGTCTCCTGCACCACCGTCCCCCCTGCCTCAACCAGTTCGCGCTGTCGCGCCAGCTCGGCTTCGATCCCCCGTTCGAGAAAGCGGAAGCTGTTCATGTTCTTCAGCTCGGTCTTCGTCCCGAGGGTTTCGCTACCCGCCGGCCGCACCGAGACGTTGGCGTCGATCCGCAGGCTGCCCTCCTCCATGTTGACGTCGGAGACCTCGAGCTGGCGCACGGTGGTGCGCAGCAGGCGCGCCCACGAGCCGGCTTCGGCGGCGCTGCGCAGATCGGGCTCGGTGACGATCTCGACCAACGGCGTGCCGCCGCGGTTGAAGTCGACCAACGACGCCCCGGAGCCGTGGATACGGCCCGACTCGCCGACGTGAATCGTCTTCGCCGCGTCCTCCTCCAGGTGGGCGCGGTGGATGCGGATTCCACCGAGCGTGCCGTCGACCGCTAGCGGTTGGTCGTACTGGCTGATCTGGTAGGCCTTCGGGTTGTCGGGATAGAAGTAGTTCTTGCGGTGGAAAATCGAGCTGGGGGCAACTGTGCATTCCAGGGCGGCGGCGATCTTCAGCCCGTAGCGGATCGCCTCCTCGTTGGGCACCGGCAGCACGCCGGGATGGGCGAGGCAGACCGGGCAGGTGTGGACGTTGGGATCGTCGCCAAAGGAGAGCGCGCAACCGCAGAACATCTTCGTCTGGGTTGAGAGCTGGACATGGATCTCGAGCCCGATTACCGCCTCCAACTCAGCCATCGGTCCCATTCCCTGGCTTGGCCTTGAAGGCGATCGCCTGCTCGAGTGCGTAAGCGGCCTCGAGCAGCTTCTGCTCCCCAAACGCGGGCGCCGCTATCTGGAAGCCGACGGGCAACTGCGGCCCACCGCCGTCGGGTTCGGCGAGTCCCGCCGGGATCGAGATCGCCGGGATGCCCGCCAGGCTCATCGGCACGGTAAAAAAGTCGTTCATGTACATCGCCAGCGGGTCGTCGGTCTTCTCACCGAGGCCAAAGGCGACCGAGGGCGAGGTCGGCGTAACGACGAAGTCGAACTGTCCGAAGGCTGCGGCGAAGTCCTCGGCGATCTTCGTGCGAACTTTCTGCGCGCGCCCGTAGTAGGCGTCGTAATACCCCGAGGAGAGCGCGTAGGTGCCGAGCATGATGCGGCGCTTGACCTCGTCGCCGAAGCCAGCGGCGCGGGTCGATTCGTACATCTCGACCACGTCGCCATCCGTCGCAGCGCGCACGCCGTAGCGCACGCCGTCATAGCGAGCGAGGTTGGACGAGGCCTCGGCTGGGGCGATCACGTAGTAAGCGGAGATACCGTGCTCGGCATGCGGCAACGACACCTCCGCGATCTCACCCCCGAGGTCCTCGATCCGCTTGAGGGTCGCCTCGAAGACCGCACGGACACCGGCCTCCATCCCGTCGCTCCGCATCTCGGCGGGCACGGCAAAGCGCAAGCCGCGCAGGTCCTCGCGGTCGGGCAAACGCGGCGCAGTCTCGAGGCCGACCGAGGTCGAGTCGCAGCTATCCCGCCCTTGCAGGATCGCCAGCAGCAGCGCCGCGTCACTGACGTCGCGGGTAAGCGGCCCGCACTGGTCGAGCGAAGAAGCGAAGGCGATCATTCCGTAGCGGGAAATCGCACCATAAGTCGGCTTTAAACCGACGATCCCGCAGAGCGATGCTGGCTGGCGGATCGAGCCGCCGGTGTCGGTGCCGATCGCCCAGGGGGCGAGGCCGCCGGCGACGGCCGCCGCCGAACCGCCCGACGAGCCGCCGGGGACGCGGGTCCGGTCCCATGGATTGAGCACCGCGCCATAAGCGGAGTTCTCGTTGGAAGAACCCATCGCAAACTCGTCCATGTTGGTCTTGCCCAGGATCGGCGCTCCGGCCTCGATCAGGCGGCGGACCGCGGTGGCGGTGTACGGGGGGCGGTAGCCCTCGAGGATCTTCGAGGCGGCCGTGGTCGGCACAGCCTCGGTGCAGAAGATGTCCTTGACGGCGATCGGCGCGAGGCAGGGACGCTCGACTTTAATCCCGCCAGCCTCCCCATTCTGGCTTCGCCACAAGTAGGCATTCAGCTCGTCGCCAGCGGCTGCCTCGGTCCAGGCGTCATGGCAGTCCTCCGCCGAAAGCTCGCCCGCGCACATCGCGGCATGGGCCTCAAGGGCCGTCAAATCGAGCAGCTCCGCCATCAGGACTCGGCCCGCGGCGACGGCACCCGGAACGCCCCCTCGGCGGGGTCGGGCGCCTGCTCCAGCATGACCTCGCGCGGCCAGCTCGGCCGCGACTGATCGGGTCGCAGCACGTTCTCCAGATCGACCACATGCGAGGTGGGCGCCACATCGTCGAGGTCCAACTCGCCGATCCGGTCGACGTGCTCGAGGATGCCCGAAAGCTCCCCAGCCATCTTCTCCACCTCGGCTTCGGAAAGCCGCAGGCGCGAAAGCTTGGCAACGTGCAGCACCTGTTCGCGCTCGATCATCGCGGTGATTCTAGGACTAGGAGGGACTACTAGGGCGCAGTGACCGAACGCGAACGAGCGCCGAGGCATTCCACCGGGCGCTGCGGCAGGTGGTAGGCCAGCACCTCGGCGTAGACGCGGGCACCGCGGAGGGCCGGCGGCGATTTCATTCGCCATTCCGCCGCTTCGGGAAAGAGCCGCGCCACGACCCTGTCATGTCCGGGCATCGACTCCCTAAGCCGCACCGTGCTCGAGTCGCAGAATTCAGACGGTGCATCGGTGATGATGGTGCCACTGATCATGCCGGCGTCCCGGTCGATGCTGATCGTCAGCGTGACGGGGTAGGTGTGAGTGGTCTCGCCTGAGGCGATGGACATGCTGGCGAGGACCGCCGCGACTAAAAGCGCGAACAGCCCCAACAGCTTCCCCATCCCCATCGCTTCAAGGTAGCAGCAGGCACCACACTGGCTGCCTAGCCAGTTAGAGTGCGCGCACGATGCGGGGAGCAAAAGCAGAGGCCTTTGTCGTGCTGAGCCTGCGGCTGCTGGCTCTCAGCTTTGCCGTCGTCGGCATTCTCTTCATCGCCGTGCCGAGCGGAGTCCTCGACGTCATTTCCGACCTCGGGAACGCGATCGGCAGCTTCCCCCGCGCGCCACACACCCAAGAGAAGCTCTGGCTGGCGCTTGCCTTCGCCTACATGGTCGTTATCACCGGCATCTGCCTGGTTGCCCAGGCCGACGTAGTTCGCTACCGACTGCTGCTGCTCGTACTGGCTGCCGGCAAGACGGCTTCCTCGCTCGGCTCGCTCGGCTTCTTCATCTTCGACCAGGACGTCTTCATCTACCTGCTCAACTTCCTGGTCGACGGTTTCCTGGCGTTGTTGGCGCTCTGGCTCTGGTCGCTGAGCGGCCGGGTCGACCGCGCCGACCCCGGCTGACAGCGCCCGCCGGGGCTTTCAGCCGCCGAGCAGCGCACCCTGAGCGCGATCTGTGAGGCGATGGCCCCTGCTCTCGACGGCCTGCCGGCCGCCGAGCACGAGGTTGACGTCTCGGGACCCGTTGGCAAGTTCGTCACCTCGCTCTCACCGCGCGTACTGACACGGGTTCGGCTCGCCCTGCGAGCCTTCGAGTGGCTGCCCTTCCCCTGGCGGTTTAGCCGCCTCGACTTGGCGGCGCGCGAAGACTTCCTGCAGCGCATGGAGGGCTCTCGCTTCGGCCTCTACCACGAGCTACTACTGATGGCCAAGACCTTCACCACGCTCGGCTACGCGGTTGACGCCAGGGTCGAGGAGAGGCTGGGCCTGGAAACGAGCTGTCGGGTCGATGACGGGCCTCCGCCTGAGCCGGCTGGACCCTTGGGTGAGCTCGAACCCGCCGGCGACGGCGAGGAATGTGACGTCGTCATCATCGGCTCCGGGGCCGGCGGTGCGGTCGCCGCGGCGACGCTTGCCGAGGCGGGCCTCGACGTAATCGTGCTCGAGGCGGGTCAAAGCTACACCCGCGACAGCTACCCGAACGACAAGATCGAGGCGATCGCCTCGCTTTACCGCGACGCTGGCCTGACCATCGCCGAGGGCCGTCCCCCGATCCCAGTGCCGGTCGCGAAAGCAGTTGGCGGTACGACGGTGATCAACTCGGGGACCTGCTTCCGCGCCCCGGAGTCGGTGTTGGAGACCTGGCGTGACGGCTACGGGGTCGATTGGGCCGACCGCCTGGACCCCGACTTCGCCGAGGCTGAGGAGTTTCTGCGAGTGATGCCGCTCGACCCGGAGAGGATGGGCCGCAACGGTCAGCTGGCGATGGAGGGCGCAGCGGCAATTGGCGCCAGCGGCGGCCCGATCTCACGCAACGCTGGCAACTGCGTTCAGTGCAGCTCCTGCCCCTACGGCTGCCGCATCGATGCCAAGCGGGGCATGCACGTCAGCTACATGCCCCGCGCCGTCGCCGCCGGGACGCGCCTGCGAACGGGGGTCGAGGCGCGTCGCATCCTGGTCGAGGATGGCCGTGCCGCCGGAGTCCACTGCGTCGTCGCGGCCCCTGGCGAGCACAACGGCAACCGCCGCCCCTACACCGTCCGCGCCCGCCAGGCGACGATCGTTGCCGGCGGAGCCCTCGGTACGCCGGAGCTGCTGCTGCGCTCCGGCCTTGGTGGTGACCAGGTGGGGCGCAACCTGCACATGCATCCAGCCTGTTGGGTAGGCGCCCGCTATGAGGAGGAGGTGCGCGGCTGGGAAGGCGTCATGCAGAGCTACTACGTCGATGAGTGGGAGGCCGAGCGGGTCCTGCTCGAGGCTACTTTCACGCCGCTTCCCTTCGGCGGCGCCTGGCTACGCGGTTCCGGACGCGAGCACCAGGAGGCGATCCTTGACTTCGGCCACGTGAGCTCGATCGGCGTCCAGCTCACCGACGAGTCCGCCGGCCGGGTCGGGATAGCCCGCGACGGTTCGATCCGCGCCACTTATCGGCTGAGCGACGACGATGCGCGCCGCGTCGTCTTTGGCATCGCCCGCGCCGCCGAAATTCACTTCGCTGCCGGTGCCTCCGAGGTCTATCCCAACATCGGCCGCGCCCAGGTTCTGCGGCCTGGCGAGGTGGCCGAGTTCGAGGCGACCCGCTTCAAACCGGCCGAGCTCCGCCTCGAGGCCTTTCATCCAATGGGAACTGCACGCATTGCATCCGACCCACGCAAAGGCGTCTGCGCCAGCGACGGCTCGGTCAACGGCGTCGACGGCCTTTACGTCGCCGATGCCTCGCTATTCCCGAGCGCGGTAGGCGTCAACCCGATGATGACCATCATCGCTTTTGCCAAGCAAGTAGCCAGCGGACTTATACCTGCGTAGGGCGTTGTCCTCAGTCGGCCGCCTGCGGGTCACGCACAAGAGTGCGCTCCCCTTGCCGACCTCCCTGCGTCCTAGCCCTACTTTGGTCTAAGCCCGCTGCGATCTTTGTCGTCTAGTCGGTCGGCGGCGTCGCCGAACGTCATGCCTTCCTCGCGCATCGCGCTGTAGCCGCCGTAGGCGATCCCAGCGGCAGCAATCAGGCCGAGAAAGATGCCGAATTTGAGCGTCGCGTCGACCGACACACCGCCGAAAGAGCCGAAATCAGGCGGGAAAACGATTCGGTAGAGGATCAGCAACACGGCGAAACCGCCGAGCGCGGCGACAATCGCGTTGAGCGAGACCGGTGGCTCGAGGTCGGCATCGGTGAGCCGAACCACCGCTACACCAATTGCCACGACGATCGCCAACATGAGGAATATCGGGATCACGTCAAGCGCGTCCCAGGCGCTGCCACCACTGCCGGACACATCCCCCGAGAAGCCGGCAACCCCTGAGATCTTGACACCAAACCAGTCAAAGAACATAAAGATGAAGAGGAGGATCGCCGAGACAGCGGAGACCTTCTCGCCGGCGTTCAGCTTGTCCATTTCCATCTGCGTTCCTCCGAGAAAGTAGGGGTCAGCGCGACCCTACACCCCGAGCCCGGGCGGCAGCCAGCGTATTTACCAGCAGCATTGCCCGCGTCATCGGCCCGACCCCACCGGGCACCGGCGTAATAGCCCCGGCTCGCTCGCTGGCCGAGTCGAACTCGACGTCGCCTACCAGCTTGCCGTCGACCCGGTTGGTGCCGACGTCGATCACGGTCGCGCCCTCTCGCACCATCTCCCCAGTAACGAGTCCGGGCTGACCGGCGGCGGCGATGAGGATCTCGGCCTCGCGACAGACCGCCACCAGATCACGGGTCCGCGAGTGGCAGTGGGTGACAGTGGCGTTCGCGGCGAGTAGCAGCGCGGCAAGCGGCTTGCCGACAAGGATCGAGCGGCCGATCACGACGGCACGAGCGCCCTCTACCTCGACCCCCGCGTCACGCAGCAGCTCCATTACACCTGCAGGCGTGCACGGTGCGATCGCGCCATCGTGCCCTTGTGCGAGCAACCCAGCGCTGATCGGCGTCAGCCCGTCGACGTCCTTGGCCGGATCGATCAGAGAGATCAGTGGATCCTGGTCGAGATGACCGGGCAGCGGCAGCTGCAGGAGGATCCCGTGCACCCTCTGATCGGCGTTGAGCGATTCGATCAACTCCGTGAGCTCCTCCTGTGAAACGTCGCCCCCGGGCTCATGGTGGAAGGATTCGATGCCGACCTCGGCGCAGTCTTCGCGCTTCATCCGCACATAGACAGCCGAGGCGGGATCATTGCCGACCAGGATCGTCGCCAGTCCAGGCGGCATCGCTAACCCGGCTACCTCCTCGCGCACTTGCTCCCGAACCCGGGCAGCAACCGCCTTGCCGTCGATCAGCTTTGCCGCCATGCCTACCGCTTCCTAATCGGGGCGTAGTCGGCCATCAGCTTGCGCTCGGAGCCGTCGCCGGCGAAGCGGACGACGACCACTCCCCCGGTCTCGACCGCGGTCACGACTCCCTCGCCGAAAGAGGCGTGGATGACGTCGTCGCCGATGCGCAGCTCTAACGCCGGCCCAGGATCTACCGACGTCGCAGATTCGCTTATGGAGCCACTGGACCAGCTTCCGGCGGCGCCGACAGCACTCGAGCCGCGCTCGGTCAACTCCTCTGGCAGCTCGTCGATGAAGCGCGAAGGCAGGTTCCGTTCGGATCTCCCGAACAGCTGCCGTTCGCGCGTCCAGGTCATATAGAGGCGGCTGCGGGCGCGGGTGATGGCGACGTAACAGAGCCGCCGCTCCTCCTCCTCACCCCCCTCTTCGAGCGCTTTCATGTGGGGGAAGGAGCCGTCCTCACAGCCGACGATGAAGACCGTCTCGTACTCGAGGCCCTTGGCGTTGTGCAGCGTCATCAGGGTGATCACCGACTCGTCGCGCAGATCGTCCTGCTGCGTGTAGAGGGAGATCTGCTGCAGGTACTCCTCTAGCGGCGGCACCTCGCTCTCTCCCTCCCGCTCGCGCTCGAGGTCGAACTCGGCGGCGCCGGCGACGAGGGCCTCGAGGTTCTCGGCCCGTCCTTCGGCTTCCACGGTCCGCTCCGCGGCCAGCGCTTCCAGGTATCCGGTCTCGCTAAGAACCGCCTCGAGCAGACCCGCGACCGACCCTTCCTCGTCCGCGTGCTCGCGCAAGCGGGCCATCGTCTCGTAAAAGCGGGAGGCCGACTTGATCGCCGCACCGCCCAGGCCCGGCACCTCCTCGACCCGCTCGATCACCTCCCAGATCGTGATCCCGGTCGTGTTCGCGTGGGAGACGAGCCTGCCCTGGCTGGTTTTGCCAATACCGCGTCGGGGGGAGTTAACGATCCGGGCGAAAGAGACCTGGTCGGAGGGATTCGCCAGCAGGCTGAGGTAGGCGATCGCGTCCTTGACCTCCGCCCGTTCGTAGAACTTCGTTCCGCCGATCACCTGGTAGGGAACGTCAAATCGGTTGAGCGTGTCCTCGAGCACTCGGCTCATCGCGTTGGTCCGGTAGAAGACGGCGACATCCTCCCGACGTACGTTCTCCTCCTCGCCAAGGCGCTCGACCTCCCCCGCGACCCAGCGAGCCTCCTCGTGCTCGTCGGAGAGCTCGCGCAGCTGCAGTGGCTCGCCACCGGCGAGTTCGGTCCAGAGGCGCTTTGGCCGCCGCTCGCGGTTGTTTTCGACCACCGCGTTGGCGGCGGAGAGGATCGTCTGGGTCGAGCGATAGTTCTGCTCGAGCTTGACAATCTCGGCCTCTGGAAAGTCCCTCTCGAAGTCCAAGATATTCCTGATGTCGGCGTGCCTGAACCCGTAGATCGACTGATCGTCGTCTCCGACAACCATCAAATTGCCGTGCTCTGAGACGAGCAGCTGCAGCATCCTGTACTGAGCGTGGTTGGTGTCCTGGTACTCGTCGACGAGGACGTGGCGGAAGGTCCGCCGCCAGCGCTCGCGCACCTCCTCGAAAAGCTCCAAGGCGTTCACGGTGCGGACCAGTAGATCGTCGAAGTCCATCGCGTTGGCCGCGAGCATGCGCTTCTCGTAGAGCACGTAGACACCCGCCGCGGTTTCCTCGAAGACACTTCCCTGCGCCTGCGCGTAGGCATCTGAGTCGACAAGCTGATTCTTGGCGCCAGATATCTGCGCGCGGATCGCTCGCGGCGGGTAGCGCTTGGGGTCGATGTGCAGCTCCTCCATGCAGCGTTTGAGCATCCGCAGCGAGTCCGACTCGTCATAGATCGTGAAGCCGCGCGAGTAGCCGAGGCGCTCGGCGTCAGCACGCAGCATCCGCGCACAGGCCGAGTGGAAAGTCGTCACCCACATCGCTCGCGCCGAGCGGCCGACCAGCGACTCGACCCGCTCGCGCATCTCCGTTGCCGCCTTGTTGGTGAAGGTGATCGCCAGTATCTCCCCCGGCCGCGCCTGGCCGGTTGCCAGCAGGTAGGCGACGCGGTGGGTCAGCACGCGGGTCTTGCCCGAGCCGGCGCCGGCCAAAACCAAAAGCGGGCCCTCGGCGTGGCGCACCGCCTGGCGCTGTGGGTCGTTCAGGCCCGCAAGCAGGCGCTCGGCACGGTCCGCTCCAGGTTCAGTCGGTGCGCCCAGGGAGTCGGCGTGGCTCTCTGGCTCGGTCTGCAGCATCTACGCCGAGAATAGTCAGCCCTGCGGCTGGTGAGCGCCGGACACGGCGCGGTGCGGCGTCCTCGGCGGCCGGCTCGCTCACGCACGACAAGTGCGCTCGCTTCGCCGGCCTCCCTGCGTCCTAGCTCCGCTTGGTCCGGCGCTCACCAGGACGCGTAGATGAGTCAGCCGCCCGCCGAGGAGCGACCGGTGCGGGATCGCAGCTCCTGCCCGCTCTCCCCGGTCGTCTCGCCGCCGTCGAGCTCCGCGAGGCGCTCCTCGAGCTTCGAGATCCGCTCAGAGAGGGTCTTGATCGCCTCGGCGATCGGATCGGGCAGGTGGATCCAGTCGGCGTCGGGTCCCTCCGGACGCCGGCCATCGACCTTGACCAGATGGCCGGGGTTGCCGACCACGGTCGAGGAGGGTGGCACGTCCTCAACGACAACCGTGTTGGCGCCGACCTTGGCGCCGTCGCCGACTGCGATCGGCCCGAGCAGCTTGGCGCCAGAGCCGATCGTGACGTTGTCGCCCAGGGTCGGGTGGCGCTTACCGGGCTGGAACCCGGTGCCGCCCAGCGTCACCCCCTGATAAAGGGTCACCCGGCGGCCGATCTCAGCGGTCTCGCCAATCACTACCCCCGAGCCGTGGTCGATGAAGAATTCGCGCCCGATCTTCGCCGCGGGGTGGATCTCGATCCCGGTCACGGCACGGGCCACATAGGCGATCGCGCCGGGCACGACCGGCATGCCGGTCTCGCGCAGTGCATGGGCCACTCGGTGCGCGAGCAGCGCCTGCACGCCGGCCCAACCGATCAAGATCTCGAAGGAGGAGACGCCCTGCGCGGCCGGATCACGATCGCGCGCGGCAGCGACGTCGGCCTTGATCTCGTGGGTGACCCTCTTCAGCGCGTTCACGGTGCGAAGAAGGGTAGGGACATGTAGCGCTCGCCCGAGTCGCAGACCACGGTCACAACGCGCTTCCCCTCCATCTGCGGTCGGCTCGCCACCTCCAGCGCGGCCTTGATGTTGGCGCCCGCTGAGATCCCGGCGAGGACACCGTCGCGCTTGGCAGCGAGCCGCGAGGTCTCCAACGCGTCCTCGTCGGAGACGCCGATCGTCTCGTCGATCACCGAGCGGTCGAGCACCTCGGGGACGAACCCCGCACCGATGCCCTGGATTTTGTGTGGGCCGGGTGGCCCGCCAGAGAGCACCGGCGACGCGGCGGGCTCGACCGCGACGACCAGCGTCTCCGGGCTGCGCTCGCGCAGAAAACCGCCGACACCGCTGATCGTGCCGCCGGTGCCGACGCCGGCGACGAAGGCACCGACAGCACCGTCGGTGTCACGCCAAATCTCCTCGGCCGTGGTCCGCTTGTGCACCTCTGGGTTAGCCGGGTTGGAGAACTGCTGCGGCATGAAGCCCTTGCGCTGCTCGCAAATCGCCGCCGCCAACTCCACCGCCTCGGTCATCCCGCCCAGCGAAGGCGTCTCGCGCACCTCGGCCCCGTAGGCGCGCAGCAGCTTTGCCCGCTCCCGGCTCATCCCTTCCGGCAGGGTCAGGATCAACTCATAGCCGCGCGCCGCGCAGACCATCGCCAGCGCAATACCCGTATTGCCACTGGTTGGCTCGACGATCACCGACCGGCCGCGCTCAATCAGCCCCTCTTCCTCGGCCGCGTCGATCATCGCCACCCCGATCCGGTCCTTGACTGACCCACCGGGGTTGAAGTACTCCAGCTTGGCGCAGACTTCTCCCGGCAACCCCTCGCCGAGCCGGCGCAAGGAAACCAGCGGCGTGTTGCCGACCACCGCCGAAGCCTCAGCACCAATTCTCATCGCGCTCGTCCTCGCATCTTCGTCAACGACCCTATCGGTGAACTTCAAGGCTCACGAGAGAGAATGGCGGCCGAGCAAGTGGCGGACGATCCCATCCTCGTCATTTGAGCGAACGACCTCGTATCCGACGGCCTCACGAAGTCGCTCCACCAGCGCCACGGCCTCCTCGTCCAGAGCGAAGGTGGTGATTTGAGCAACGCTCTCCTCTCGCACGATCGCCAACAAGTCCTCGCAAGGCAACAGCCGAGGATCGCGGTGTTTCCGCTTCTCCTCCACGTACCAAGTGGTCGAGTCGTTCGTGCGCGAGCCAAAATGAACACCATCTCGAACCCCGTTCCAAGTCGAGATCACGGGGTCGTTACCGGTCACACCGGCGTCAAGAAGCCGGTTGAGGCCGCGTCTCGAAAACTCACTCAGCGTCCCGTCGGAGCGCAACAGCGTTCCGTCCAAGTCACACACGTAAACCGGGGCCGCGACGATCTGCTCCTTTCAGCTCGTGTTGGAGGCGAAGCGCCGTCAATTTAGAGTTTCGGTGATGACTCGATCCGAGGCCCTGCCTTCATCTGGAGCGTTGGAGGAAGCCCGGCGCCTGGCGGGCCCGTCGGCCGTGGTCCTGGGTGCCGCGCGCCTCGAAGGCGGCCAGCACGCGGATACCTGGAGAGTTGATACCGAGAATCCCGCGATCAGCGTTGTCGTCCGCCAATTTCCGGCAGATGACCCTGCTGCCTCTTGTGAGCAGCGCGTACTGCAGGCTCTCGATGGTCTCGGCGGTTTGGCCCCGGTGCTGCTCGGTGGCGATCTGGATGGCCGCTGGTCGAGGTACCCGACCTCTTTGATCAGCTGGCTCGACGGTCAGCCGGACATCACCCCGACTGATCCCAGGGCGTGGGCGCGCGAGTTAGGTCGCGCGCTGGCCGCGGTACACACGGTGCCGACCGAGCGGCTGGCGGAACTGCCGAGCGTGTTCGACCGCAGCGGAGGCTCTGAGGAGATATTGGGTGGTCCGCTCGCGGCGGAGGTTCGGTCTCGCTGGTCAGAGGTTGTTGCGTCGCCGGAGGTCCTCGCCCACTGCGATTACTGGTCGGGCAACGTCGTTTGGCGAGACGGAAAGCTCACGGGCATCGTCGACTGGTCGGGCGGGTCACGCGGTCCACGCGGTTTCGACCTTGGCTGGTGCCGACTTGACCTCGTCCTCCTCTTCGACGAGCAAACTGCCGACGACTTTCTTGCGGCCTATGAAGCAGGGGCCGGCCAGGCAGTCGACGAGATGCGCCTCTGGGACTGCTGGGCCGTCGCTCAGTCCGATGACGCGGTTGGTTCCTGGGTCCCGAACTACCTGCCGCTGGGCCGTGCCGACCTTGATGAAGATGAGCTTCGGCGACGCCACGCGCAATGGACGGCGCGCCTCGGCCCGATCTAGATGAAGTACATCCCCGAGCCGGCCTCCTCGGCCTCGCGACGGGCTACTTCGGCGATCGTCGTCTGACCGAAGACCTTGCGCAGGGAGGTGACGCCCTCCGCCCATATCCCCCCCGCCTCGTCCGCCTCCTGGCCGACCTTGCCGTCAAGAGTCTGGACGACCTCTAGCACGCTGATCTCATCGGCCGGGCGGGAGAGCGTGTAGCCGCCTTTCATCCCACGGTGGCTGGTCAGCAGGCCGCCCCGCCGCAGAGTCGAAAAGAGTTGCTCGAGGAACTGCTCGGGGATGGCGCGACGCTCGGCCAGCTCCTTGATCGGCACCGGTCGCTCACCCGAACGGGCCAGCTCGGCCATCGCGACAACGGCATAGCGCGACTTGGAGGTGATCGAAATCACAGGCCCTTTCTACCGCACGATGCGGACTTTGGTGGGTATAGGATCGAATGGTTCCGAGCGAGCGCCCACATTGCCTTGTGATCGACGCCCAGCCTCTGGTTCGACTCGGCGTGCGCGAGGCCCTGGCAGACGACTTCGAGATCCACGAGAGTGAGACTCGCCGCGAGGCTGTCGGCCTGATCCAAGACATCGGCAGCGTTGACGTCGCAATCGTCGACCTGCGACGAGAGGTCTGCGAGCCAGACGAGGCGTTGCACGGTCACGAGACGATCCGGACATTGCGCCGCACCGCCCCGGGCATGGGGATCGTCGCCCATGGCGAGCGACCCGATCGCCATCTGGCCTCGATTGCCTTACAGGCCGGCGCCAGCGCGTACGTTGCCCGCACGGCCAGCGCCGAAGAGATGGCCAAAGCGGTGTACGCAGCGCTCGAGCAGGAACGCTTCGTCGATCCGGCGGTGCCGCCGCGCGGCAGCCGCGGCAAACTCACCCGACGCCAGCGCGAGATCCTGCAGTTGCTCGCCGACGGGGGCTCAACCATCGTCGCCGCGCGGGAGCTTGGCCTCAGCGAGGAAACGATCAAGACCCACACCAAGAACGCCCTGGCCCGCCTCGGCGCCAAAAACAGGACCCACGCAGTCGCGATCGCACTGCGCGAGTGTCTGATCGACTAGGCGCCTAAATCCAGCCGCGATCGCGGGCCGTAAGAACCGCCTGGGCACGGTCGACGGCGCCGATCTTGCCGTAGACGTTGTGCAGGTGGGTGCGGATGGTCGAGACCGAGAGCTGCATTTCGCCGGCGATCTGCTTGTAGACCATTCCCTCGGAGAGATGACGAAGAACGTCCAGCTCGCGGGCCGAAAGCGGGCAGGGCTCGCTGACACGAGAATCAGCCTCGCGTGGGTAAGGAAGCTCATACAGCAGCTCACGGAGCCCGTCGACGCTTAGGCCGGCTCGCTTTGCGGCCTCACGCAGGCGCTCCGGCGTCACTGCCTCGCCCTGCGAGTAGTGGGCGACCATGTCGGCGGTGGCGACGATCGCCGCCAACCCTTCGGCGTCCTCGGCGTGATGGCGCTCGATCGCGACGGCAATCTGCGGCGGCACGTTCCAGCGCCGCGCCAACACCCCGCCGACCAAAGCATGGTCGATGCCGAGCTGGTCGCGTTCTTCGCGGATGCGCTGCTCGGGCGTCCGCGAGGTGGCGTCGAAGTAGGTTCTGCGGCCCGGATGCAGCTTGGAGATAACTAGCCGACCAATGTCGTGAAGCAACGCAGCAACAACTAGCTCGTCGCGGTCGGGCCAGCCAATCTCACGGCCGATCCGGGAAGCCGCCTGCTGGGTCGCAAGGGCGTGGACGCGGAACTGCTCGGGGCGCAGCTCCCAGCCGCCATTGGGCTCAAAGAAGTCGAAGACCGGCGAGGTGCCGGCAATCGCCAGCACCCCAGAGGGCTTGAGCACGTCGATAGCGGCCGGTACACCGCCGACGCCGCCGGAGATGCTGGAGCGGTTGGCGAAGCGCAGGACGGCAATCGTCAGGGCGACGTCCGCCTCGACTGCCTCGACCAGGTCGCCGATACGGGAGGTCTCAGCCGTCGCCGCCTGCATCACGCGGGTACGGGACTCGATCAGGGCGGGGAATTTCTCTACTGCCTCAAAGGCAGCGGCGAGCCGAGCTCCGGGTGCAGCGGCCGTAGCGCCCCGCGGGGCGTCGGCTTTGTGCACTTTTCCGTTGCTGTGAGTCTTAGATGCCATAACCGAGTCGCTCCGCCCCCCTCATCGGCAGCAGAGGACGCACGGTTTAGCCTTGGCCTCCCCATTATTAGGTGTTGTTATGCCTGGAGGCGCACCAGCGCTGCATCTATGCGCCGCAGCGATTCCTCACGTCCCAGAGCCGCCAACGACTCAAAGATCCCGGGCGAGACCGTGCCACCGCTGATCGCAACACGGATCGGTTGATACACCCGCCCCGGCTTAAGGCTGAGCTGCTCGGGCAGCGGCGACAGCGCCGCCTCAACCGCCACGGAGTCGAAACCGTCGACCTCGGCAAGCGCCTCGCGAGCAGCCTTCAAAGCCGCCGGCGCCTCCTCCTTCATCGTCTTGCGCCAAGCCTTCTCGTCCTCCACCGGCGGCTCGAAGAGGAAACGGATCAGCGGCCAGACCTCCTCCAGGGTCTGCGCTTTCTCCTGCACGATCTCGCAGGCCGCTCGCAGCTGCTCGTCCGCCGGACGGCCGAGGTGCGCGGCTACCACGTCGAAATACTCGTCGAGCGGCAGCTCACGCATATAACGGCCGTTGATCCAGCGCAGCTTCTTCTCGTCGAAGATCGCCGCCGCTTTGCCGACGTCCTCAATCCGAAAGCGCTTGACCAGTTCCTCGGTTGAAATCAAGGTCGCGTCGTCGTCGGCACCCCAGCCCAACAGCGCCACGTAGTTGCGCACCGCTGCCGGCAAGTAGCCAGCCTCGCGCAGCTCCTGCACCGAGGCAGCGCCGTGGCGCTTGGAGAGCTTGCGTCCATCTGGGCCATGCAGGAGGGGCAGATGCGCATAGCGCGGCGGCTCAAAGCCGAGCGCCGCGAGCACCAGCAGCTGCTTCGGAGTATTGGAGAGATGGTCGTCACCCCGGACTACGTCGCTGATCCCCATCTCCGCGTCATCCACCGCTACGGCGAAGTTGTAAAGAACCGAACCATCGCCACGGGCAATGACGAAGTCGTCATAGCTGCGGTTGGGGAAGCTAACAGGGCCGTGGATTAGGTCCTCGACCACGGTCTCGCCCTCGTCGGGCACCCGCAGCCGCACCGCAGCGTTCGCAGTGTCGACCGGCTCACCCCGATAGCCGCGGTTGGCGCCGTGCTCTGCCTTCCAAGCCTCGACGTCCTTTGCCGTAGCCGAGTCGTGGTAGGCCGCACCACTCTCCAGCAGTCGCTGCAGGGCGGCCTCGTGGCTCGCCGAGCGGGAGGCCTGGGATACCGGCCCCTCGTCCCAGTCAAGCTCAAGCCAGCGCAGCGCATCGAGGATCTGCTCGACGTTCTCCTCGGTCGAGCGCTCACGATCGGTGTCCTCTATACGCAACACCAAGGAACCCCCCTCGTGGCGCGCCGCCAGCCAGTTGTAGAGTGCCGTCCTCGCCCCGCCGATGTGCAGCGCACCGGTCGGCGAGGGAGCAAATCTCAAACGGGGGTTATCGCTGGTCATGTTGGTCGGGGCGCATGTTTCCACGGCAGGCGGTCTCGCCAACGCGATCGAGCGCGGCGAGGAGCGCGGCTGCGAATCTATCCAGATCTTCAACCAGAGTCCGAGGATGTGGCGGCCGACCAAGTACGGCGCCGACGACTTCACGGCATTTAAAGAGGCGATGGACGCCTCCGCAGTCGAAGCAGTCGTGATCCACGCGGTCTACCTGATCAACTGCGCCTCGAAAGACAAAGAGCTGCGCAAGAGATCCCTTGCCTCGCTCACCCACGCCCTGCGGATTGGCGATGGCATCGGTGCCGCCGGCGTCGTCCTTCATCCCGGCGCGCAGAAAGGCGAGCCGCTTGGACCCTCGATCAAACGTGCAGCCAAAGTCATCGCGGCAGCGCTGAAGGACAGCGACGATTGCCCCCTGCTGCTCGAGCAGACCGCCGGCCATAAAGGCTTACTAGGCCGGGACTTCGACCAAACCGCGGAGCTGATCGACCTCGCCGGAGGCGGCAAACGCCTCGGCCTCTGCCTCGACTCCTGCCACCTCTTCGTCCAGGGCTACGACGTCACCGACGCCAAGCACCTGGGCGCGATCGTCGACGAAGCCGATGAAAAGGTCGGCCTAGACCGCCTCCGCTGCCTCCACGTCAACGACGCCGGAGCCCCCTTCGGCTCCAACCGCGACCGCCACGCCAACCTCGGCAAAGGCGAGATGGGCAAAAGCGGTCTCGCCGCGTTCCTCTCCGAGCCCCGCTTCGAGGGCCTACCGGCAACGCTTGAGACGCCGGGACCGAACAAGAAAGGGCCCGACAGGAAAGAAGTGCAGGCTGCGAAGCGCCTGCGGCAGACTGGGCTTAAGCGCCGTAAGGCGTGAGCGATGGCGATCAGCTCTCCCGAGAATTGACGTCACACGCATATAGCGGACACACCTGAGCGCAACCATACGCTTGTGGGCATCGTCTTTTGCATACGGCTGGAGCCAAGTGCGAGTAGCGTGAGATTTTGATGGACCGAGGAGATATCGACGTACTCATTGAGGACGCAAGCGAGCAACTCACCGTAGTACGGGAAATGTACGACGAAACGCTGCGGGCACAGAAGGTGCCTCGCAAGCTAATGGCGAGAATTAAGAACGTGGTAGAGAATCAGCGCTCCGTTCTTGAGTACCTGGCGCACGCAATCTATGAGCAAGAGGGCGATGGATCCGGCAAGAAGGCCTTCTACCCGATAACCACTAGACCCTCAGAGTTTCGCCTTCGCTTTGAGCGGTGTCTGCCGGGTGTGGCGGCTCATTGTCCTGCGGTTAGGGATGCCATTGAGGCGAGACAGGCCTATCAGATCGGAAATGAATGGCTTAAGCATCTGGCGCTGCTCACTAACGAGAACAAGCACAGGCGACTAACGCCCCAGATGCGGTCAGAGACGAAGAAAACTAGGTTCGAATCGGGTGGAGCCGCAATCGAGCTAGGGGAAGGAGCGTCGATCCGTCTTAGTGGAGGGGCAGATGTTGTTCTTGGAGGCAAATCGATCCGAAAGATTGAGCCGCAAGAGATTGTCTACGTTGATTGGCTGTTTGAGGACCCCCCGCTATCCGTGCTTCGCACGCTCCAACAGATCCAGAATTCGTTGCCGTCGCTGATTGATGATGTAAGCGCAGTCCTACCGCAGTGAGAGCGTACGCGAATCTTTCATCGCGCAAGCACCAATTACATACTGCCGCTTCAAAGTGAGGAGTTGGCTCAATCTTTGTGATTAGGAATTGCGTCAGTTACGCCAAATGCCCGTTCTACATAGGCCTCTTGCGACTCACCCTCCCGTTGCTCGAACCCAAATCCCGTTCCCATAGAGACCAACCACTCCAGGCCTGGCTTTTCGCTGCGCACGGGAAGGTGGGTTGACTGCTCGTAACTGTAGTGAGAGATCTCGACCGCGAGCGCCTTTGCCCTTCGTTGCCTCCACAGAAAATGCCAGACCGAGAGGGGGATGAGTGTGGCGCTTGCTGCGCTGACGTAGCCCACCCAAAGTGACACCCCTGAGTTCACACCTAGGCCGGTCAGCTGCCCGAGGAATCCGAAAATCAGAATTGGGACTCCCAACTCAGCATCAGCCCTACTTTCCGCTTGACCAACCGCCGTGGGTGCACTGCTTCCCCAAAATGACGTGGCACGCAGTGCAAACGTCGCTGGGTGCCCCAAAAGACCGATGGCAATGATCGTTGCCCCCGCGATGTCCAGGCCAAGACCAATTGCCGAGGGGAGGTCCATCCATGCGCTTTCGACGTAGAAGCCCGGTCGTCCTCCGGGCGAATGTCGCGAAGCGGCGATATGCAATCTGTCGTTTGCGCGGCGTAGCCGCGCAGCATCTCCGTCGCTAAGCGCGAAGCGCGTGCGACATCAATTCGCCCGGAGGGCGACCGGGCTTCCCCAATCATGGAAGGTTTTTGCCCCCATAGGGGGTACAAAGATCCAGGAAGCGCTAGAGCGAAGCTATTTGATGTGGACGCCGGAGATCGCGCGGGAGATGACTAGGCGCTGGATCTCGGAGGTGCCCTCGAAGATCGTGTAGATCTTGGCGTCGCGGTGCATCCGCTCGACCGGGAACTCGCGGGTGTAGCCGTTGCCGCCGAGGATCTGAATCGCCCGCTCGGTAGCCCAGACGGCGACCTCGCCGGCCTTTAACTTCGACATCGAGCCCTCGGCGTTCTCGAACTTCTGGCCGGTGCGACCCATCCAGGCGGCACGCCAAACCAGTAGCCGGGCGGCGTCGATCTCCATCTTCATGTCGGCCAAGGCAAAGGCAATCGATTGGTTCTCGATGATCGCCTTGCCGAACTGCTGCCGCTCCTTGGCATAACCGAGCGCGTACTCGTAGGCGGCGCGGGCGATCCCGATCGCCTGCGCGCCGACCGTTGGCCGGCTCGCCTCGAAGGTCTGCATCGCTGCCTGTGATTTTGAGCTCTTGCCCTCGCGGACGCGTGCGAGGCGCTCATCGAGCTTCTCCTTGCCGCCGAGCAGACAAGAGCCCGGGATGCGGCAATCGTCGAGGTGGACGTCGGCGGTATGCGAAGCGCGCAAGCCGTGCTTCCTTACCTTGGCGCCCTGCTCGCAGCCCTTCGTCCCGGGCGGAATGATGAAGGCCGCGTGTCCGCGCGAGCGCAGCTCGCGGTCCACGGAGGCGATCACCACGTGGACGCCGGCAATGCCGCCGTTGGTCGCCCAGGCCTTCTGGCCGTTCAGGACCCATTCGTCGTTGGCCTCGTCGTACTTGGCGGTGGTACGAATCGCCGCCACATCGGAACCGGCATCCGGCTCCGATGAGCAGAAGGCCGCGACCTGTGGCTCATCGGCGGTGCCAAAGCACTGCGGGATCCACTCGCCCATCTGCTCCGGGGTTCCCTGCCCGAAGATTGCGGCGACAGCAAGCGAGGTGCCCATAATCGCCATGCCGATACCGGCATCGCCCCAGAACAGCTCCTCGTTGGCGATTGGCAACGTCAGGCCGGTGTCGTCACCGAAGAACTGGCCCAGAGCTTCGAAGCTGTACAAGCCGATCTTGGCGGCCTCCTGGATCACGGGCCAAGGCGTCTCCTCGCGCTCGTCCCACTCCTCCGCCGCGGGCCGCACAACGCCCTCGGCAAAGCCGTGCACCCAGTCGCGGATGTCCTTCTGATCCTGGTTTAGCTCGAGCGTGAACTTGGGACCCTCGGCCCCAGCGCTGTCGCCAGCTGCCTCTGCTACCACTTGCTCTGCCTCTGCCACTGCTGAAGAATCGCTCATATCGCGATCCTACACGGAATTGTGTCGGATTAGACGCCGGGAGGCTCAGATGCAAGGTCGCGCAGATCGAACGCTCGTAGTCCCTCTGGACCGCCATCGGTGTGGTCGAAGAAGCGCCGGTTGACGCAGTCGTACTCGGGACCATCGCCGGCGTAGGCGCGCTCGACCGAGAAGGGGCAGTGGGGTAGCGCGCTTCCGGTCATCTTGACTCCGCCGAAACCACCCGGCTGCTGCACTGCCTCGAGCTCGACCTTGGCGCCGAAGACGCCCTGCATGCAACCGACGTACTGGGTGCCGGTCAGGCCGTCGACGACGCTGTAGAGATAGCGACAGCCAATTTCGACACAACCGCGCGGCTCAACCATTTTGTCGCAGAAAGAACGGCACTGGCGACACTCACCGGTCTTTGCACGCGTAGCAGGCACAGACGAAGTCTAAGCAGCCATGGCGCTCGCGCCTAGGACGTGGTCGAGCTCGGCGCGCAGCTTGCTCGAGTGGCGCACCTTGAACTCCTCGCCCAGCTTCCACTCGCGCGCCTTGCCGTCTTGCCCGGGGATCGCCAGGTACACCTCAGCATCACCCTTATGGTCGGCAAAAACGGTCTTCAATTCCTCGATCAGATGAGGGTTGTCAAGGCTCGCTAAGTCGATCTCTAGTTTCAGTGGCTCCGCCGGCGCGGCTGCCGCCGCACTCGCCCTGGCCATCTCCTCGACACCGGGTTCAAAGCGCTCTGCTTCCTGTACGACCAGCTTGGTCTCACCGCGGTCCTTGTGGTCGATCCGGCCACGGACGAGCACAACGGCGTCGGTCTCGATCATCCCAGCGCTCTCCGCCTGGTCGGCCTTGAAGACGAGCATCTCAACCTGACCCTCGACATCGTCGAGCGTCGCGAACATCATCTGGCTGCCGCTCTTGGTGCGGATCTTCTTGCACTCAGCGACGATGCCGCCGACCGTCACCCAGGCACCGTCGGGCTTGCTGGCCAGGTCCGCCAGGCTGCAATCAACGCGGGCACGCAACGCCTCGCGCACTTCCGAGAGCGGGTGCGAAGAGAGGTAGGTGCCGAGGGTCTCCTTCTCCATCGCCAGCAATTGGCGCCGCTCAAACTCGGCCGCCGAGATCGGCGGGCGGTGATGGGAGCTGGAAGCGCTCTCCCCTCCCCCACTGGCGTCGGCGTCGCCGAAGTCGAAGATCGAGCCCTGGCCCAGCTGGGCGTCCTCCTGGGCTTTCTGCCCGGCCGACTGCGCCGCCGGCAACGCCTCCAGCATCCCCCGCCGAGTCGCCCCGGTCGAATCCAGCGCGCCGCACTTGATCAAGCATTCAATCGCTCGTTTGTTGACGGCCCGCGAGTCGACCCGCTCGCAGAAATCCCAGATCGAGGCGATCGGCGAGTCCTCGCGGGCGCGCAAAATCGCCTCGACTGCACTGTGGCCAACGTTCTTCACCGCGTCGAGGCCGAAACGGATCGCCTTCTCGCTGACGACGAAACTGTGGTCGGAGGTATTGGCGTCCGGCGGCAGCACGTCGATCCCCATCTCGGCACAACGGTTAACAAAGAAAGGCACCTTGTCTTTGGTGCTCATCACCGAGGAGATGACGGCCGCCATGTACTCGGCTGGGTAGTTGGCCTTGAGGTAGGCGGTGCGGTAGGAGATCAACCCGTAACAGGCGGCGTGGGACTTGTTGAAGGAGTAGTCGGCGGCCGCTTCATTCAGCTTCCAGAGGTCCTTGGCGACGTTGTCGGCGGTCCCGGATTCCTTCAGGCCCTGCATGAACTTGTCCTTCATCGTCGCCATCAGCTCGCGCTTCTTCTTGCCGATCGCCTTGCGCAGGTCATCCGCCTCGGCGCCCGAGAAGCCCGCCATCGAGCGCGATATCTCCATCAACTGCTCCTGGTAGATGACGCAGCCGTAGGTCGGCTCGGTGATCTCGCGCAGGCGCTCGTCGGGGTAGGTGACCGATGATGGATCCTGCTTCCCCTTCGCATAGGCGGGGATGTATGCCATCGCCCCGGGTCGGTAGAGCGAAACGAGCGCGACGATGTCGCCAAACTCGGTCGGCCGCACCTTCTTCATCGCCTCGCGCATGCCCTCGGACTCGAGCTGGAAGACGCCGGTCGAGTCGCCTTGGGCGAGCATCGCGTAGGTCTTCGCGTCGTCGATCGGGATCTGCTCCATATCGATCGCCTCGCCGCGCGAGCGAGCGATGATCTCGATCGCGTCCTCGATCACGTCGAGGTTGCGCAGGCCGAGGAAGTCCATCTTCAATAGGCCGATCTCCTCGATTGGCCCCATCGAGTACTGCGTCACGATCTTGTACTGGCGCTCCGGCTTGGCGGAGCCGTTTCCGGCCGCGGCTGGCGCGTTGCGATCCTCGGCCAGCTGTAGGGGCACGATCTCCTGCAGCGGCCGGTCGGCAATCACCACAGCGGCGGCGTGGATCGAGTTGTTGCGGATGATCCCCTCGAGCCCCTGGGCGACGTCGATCACCTTCTTCGCGTCGGCCTCCTCGTCATAGGTGCGTTTCAGCTCCTGCCCCTTCCTCAGGCATTCCTCGAAAGAGGGGCTGCGGCCCATGATCGGCTCCGGGATCTGCTTCGCCAAGCGGTCGCCGGTGGCGTAGTCGAAGCCGAGCACGCGAGCGGCGTCGCGGGTCGCGGCGCGAGGCGCCATCTTGCCGAAGGTGATGATCTGAGCAACCGATTCGCGCCCGTACTTGTCACCGACGTAGCGGATCATCCGCTCGCGGCCGCGGACTGAGAAATCAATGTCGATATCCGGCATCGATTTGCGTCCCGGGTTGAGGAAGCGCTCGAAGATCAGGCCCTCGGCGAGTGGATCCAGATCGGTGATCTTGAGCACGAAGGAGACGATTGAGCCGGCCGCAGAGCCGCGCCCCGGGCCGACGGCGACGCCGTTTTCCTTGGCATAGCGGACGAAATCCCAGACGATCAGGAAGTAGGAGGAGAAGCCCATCTCCTCGATTACGCCGAGCTCGAACTCCATCCGCTCGACCGCCTCGGCCGGCGGCGGATCGCCATAGCGGGCGCGCAGGCCCTCGCCGGCGATGCGCCGCAACATCTCCTCCGGCTCCGAACCATCCTCAGTCGGGTAGCGCGGCAGCAACAGGCTGCCCAGCTCGATGTTCAAAGAGCAGCGCTCGGCGATCTCCAGCGAGGTCGGGACCGCCTCGGGCCACTCGGCGAATGACTCGTGCATTTCCTCAGAGCTCTTAATGTAGAACTCGTTGGTGTCGAAGCTCATCTTCGGCGCTTCCAGGGTCGACTTCGTCTGCACGCAGAGCAACGCAGCATGGTTGTTGAAGTCCTCGCGCCGCAGGTAGTGGACGTCGGCGGTGCCGACCAGGGGGCGGTTGAGCTCACGGGCGAAGCGAACGATCCCCTGGTTGGCCTTCTCCTGCTCCTCGATCCCGTTCTTTTGCACCTCGAAGTAGACCTGCTCGGGCCCAAATGCCTGGATCAAATCGTCGAGATGGGCGCGGGCGTCGTCGGCTCGCTCTTCGACCAGTCGACGACAGAAGCGCGACTGCAGGCAGCCGGTAAGAACGATGACCCCCTCGGCGTGAGCGGCGAGCATCCCCATGTCAACATTGGCCTTGCCACGCGAGAAGCCTTCGAGGAAACCGGCCGAGGTGAGCTTGACCAAATTGGCGAAGCCGGCGTCATTTTCGGCCAGAAGGGTGATGTGGTTGCGCTCGTACTTGGGCTTCTCTTTGATCGTCTTGACGTCATCGACGAGGTAGGCCTCAAGCCCCGCGATCGGCTTGATCCCGTGCTTCTGACAGGCCTTGTAGAGATCGACGGCGCCGTTCATCACACCGTGGTCGGTCAACCCGAGAGCCGGCTGTCCCAGCTCCGCTGCGCGCGCCGCCATCGCATCGATCTTGCAGGCGCCGTCGAGCAGCGAGTACTCGCTGTGGGCGTGAAGATGAACGGCGGCAGGTGAACTCACGGGCTGCGCTCGATCATGCCAAGCGAGGCAGATGGCAATTGCCCCTGAACAGGCATCTTCCCCGCTATCTCCGTGCCTAAATTCGCACTAAAAGCCCAGCGGAACGTGTCAAAGCCGGGCTAACATCGGTTTGTGCTCACAAATAGGACCGACTTGGCGGAGGGGCGCGTGCTTGTTGTCGAGGACGACGAGGAGATCGCCGATGTGCTGCGCCGGTCCCTGCGCAATGAGGGCTATGAAGTGCGCACGTCCGGTGACGGGGTCGAAGCGCTCGATGTGGCGGCGGGCTTTGTCCCCGATTTAGTCGTGCTCGACCTCGGCCTGCCAAGGCTCGACGGCGTCGAGGTCTGCCGCCAGTTGCGCGCCGACAGCGATGTGCCGATCCTGATCCTGACCGCACGCAGCGAAACCGAGGACCGGGTCGACGGCCTCGACAGCGGCGCCGACGACTACCTGGTCAAGCCATTCGAGCGCAAGGAGTTGCTGGCCCGAATCCGGGCACTGCTGCGGCGGCGTCCGCCGCGGGGCTCGGCTTCCCTGCAGGTCGGCGATCTGAGCCTCAACCCGGACACGCGCGAGGTGCGGCGCGGCGAACGTGAGATCGAGCTGACCAACCGCGAGTTTGAGCTGCTCGAGTACCTGATGCACAACGAGCGCCTCGTCGTTTCGCGCGAGCGTCTACTCGACGAGGTTTGGGGCTATGACCCAATGGCGGCAACCAACACGATCGACGTTTTCATCTCCAACCTTCGCCGCAAAATCGAGGATGGCGCTGAGACACGCCTGCTGCACACCAAACGCGGCGCCGGCTACGTGCTCAAGGCTTAGATGATCCGTCCCCGCAACTGGCCGGTCCGCTGGCGCTTGGCCGCAGTCTCTGCCGGCCTGACGCTAGCGATCCTGGTGCTATTCGGGGCGATCATCGGCAATCTCGCTGCCCAACGCGTCCGCGACGACTTCAACCGCGAGGTCAAGGGCGCCGTCACGACGCTTGCCTCGCAGGTCCGGATCGTCGACACGATCACCAACACGCTGATCACCGAAGAGCCTGACCTGGGCGACTTCGTCAGCCCCAACGACGCTTCGGCGCGAATCTACGACTCCCGTGGACAAGAACTCGACGCCAGTCCGAACGCCGCGAGACTTGGTCCGCCCACGCCCGGAATCAACGAAGTCGGAGATATGCGGGTGGTAACCGTTGTCCTCCGCAGCCGCCAAACCGGCCGCATCGCCGGCTACGTCCAGTATGGGCGTAACGAGCAGCATGTTGATTCGACCATTGGACGCATCTGGTTGTTTATTGCGGCGGGGGTACTTGGCGCGACGTTGCTTGCCAGCTTCGCCGGCGTTGCAATCGCCCGCCGCGCGATGCGACCAATCTCTTCCCTGACGGCGACGGCGCGGACAATCGCCGATACCGGCGATCCCTCCAGCCACATGCCCCAACCGCGTGTCGACGACGAGGTCGGCGAGCTGGCGAGGACGCTGGAGCAGATGCTGCGCTCGCTCGACGCCGCGCGCGCCGAGCGTGAAGCGGCGCTAAGGCGACAGCGCAAGTTCGTCGCCGATGCCTCACACGAGCTGCGCACCCCACTGACCAGCATCCTCGCCAACTTGGAGCTACTGCAGGCGTCACTCGAGAGCCCCGCTCAAGAGGAAGAGCGTGAAATGGTCGACTCGGCTCTGCGCTCATCCAGCCGCATGAGTCGGCTCGTCGGGGACCTCCTTCTCCTCGCTCGTGCCGATGCTGGACGAATCGGAACCCGCACCCTGTGCGACCTCGCCGAGGCAGCCGGTCATGCCGCTGCCGAGGTTGCCCCGACGATCGGCGAACGCCAACTAAGGGTCGAGAACGAACACCCACTGCCTGTCGATGGCAACGCCGACGAGTTGCACCGGATGATCCTCAACTTGCTCGACAACGCGGTTCGCCACACGCCCCCTGGCTCGACGATCGAGCTGCGACTAAGCGCCGAAGGAGGGTATGCCGTGGTCGAGGTTGGCGACGATGGACCGGGAGTGCCGACCGAGATGCGAGAGCAGATCTTTGATCGCTTTGTCCGTGGCGAAGGACCTGCCGATACGGCTGTCGGTGGCGGCAGCGGCCTTGGCCTCTCGATCGTCAGCGCGGTCGCCAAATCACACGGCGGCAGGGCCGAAGTGACTAAGTCGGACCTGGGCGGCGCCCTCTTTCGCATCAGGCTTCCCCTGCACAAGACCAAACCTGAGCAGAGAATTAACCCGACTTTAGACCGGCTTTAAAGGCCGGTCATAGCTTCCCCGTTGGACGAGACACAAGGGCCCGCCGGTTCTCCCCAACGCGACCGGCGGGCCCCTTTTTTTTCAGCTTCAGCGGCCAATCGGGCGGGTGGCGCGGTAGGGGGTACCACCCCGAGGAAGCTTTAGCTACCGCAGGGGTGGTGGGTCCCCTGCCGCGACAGGACCCGCCCGCCGACGCTAGACCTCGACGACGACCGGCAGGATCATCGGCCGGCTGCGCAGCTTCTCGTAGACGAGCTTGGCGATCGCATCGTGGACGTCTTCTTGAATTAAGTGGACCTCGCGGGTGCCGGCCTCAGCAGCGTCCTCAAGCGAGTCCTCGACCACATCCTTAAGCTCGTCGGCCAGCGACTCCTCACCCTCCGACAAGGCCACGCCTCGCACAATCACCTCTGGGTCGGCGACGACGCTGCCATCCTCGGCGGAGATGGTCGCGACGACGATGAAGATGCCGTCGGCGGAGATCTCGCGCCGGTCGCGCAGCGCCACATCGTCGGGCTCGCCGACGTTGACGCCGTCGACGTAGACCACGCCCGCGTGAACCTCCTTGCCAAAGCCCGCGCCGTTGGCGTCGATCTCAAGCGGCAAGCCATTGCGGCCTTGAAAGACGTTCTCTGGCTCAATCCCAACCGAGTGGGCGAGCGCGGCGTGCAGTCGCAGCCGCTGATGGTCACCATGGACAGGCATCACGTAGCGCGGTTTGGTCAGGTTGAGCATCAACTTCAGCTCCTCCTGCCAACCGTGACCCGAGGCGTGGATCGGCGCCTCCTTGGCGGTCACGACCGAGGCGCCAATCTCGTAGATTCGATCGATCGTTTCGTTGACGGCGCGCTCGTTGCCCGGCACGGGGGTCGCCGAGAACACCACCGTGTCGCCGGAGTGCAACTCGACGTCGCGATGATCGTTGTTCGCCATCCGCCGCAGGGCCGAGAGCGGCTCGCCCTGGCTGCCGGTTGAGATCACGATCACCTTCTCGTCGGGGAAGTCCTCAATTTCACGCGGCTGAATGAAGAGGCCGCTGGGCGCTTTGGCGATGCCCAGGTTGGAGGCGATGTTGAAGTTCTTACGCATCGAGCGACCGACCAGGGCGACCCGCCGGTCAAGCGCGACGGCGGCGTCGATCACCTGCTGCACGCGGTGGATGTTCGAGGCGAAGGAAGTGACGATGACCCTTCCCTTACAGGCAGAGAAGGTCTCCAGCAAAGCCGGCCCGACGCTTGACTCCGAGGGCGCGATCCCCGGCCGGTCAGCGTTGGTCGAGTCTCCGCAGAGCAACAGCAGGCCTTCACGGCCGAGCTGGGCAAGACGGGAGATGTCAGCCGGGCGGCCGTCGACCGGGGTCTGGTCGAACTTGTAGTCGCCGGTCATCAGCATCTTGCCGACCTCGGTAGTGAGGATCACGCCCCGCATATCGGGAATCGAGTGCGAGAGGTGCACGAGCTCGAGCTCGAAGGGACCGAGCTGCACCTTCTTCCCCGCCGGCAGCTCCTCCAGCGGTGCGTCCTTCAACTTGTGCTCGTCGAGCTTGGAGCGGACCATGCCAACCGTCAGCATGCCGCCGTAGATCACTGGCGGCATACCTATCTCGCGCAACACGTATGGCAGCGCGCCGACATGATCCTCGTGCCCGTGCGTCAGCACGATCGCTTCGATGTCGTCGACCCGGTCGCGCAAGTAAGAGAAGTCGGGCAGGACCAGGTCGATGCCGAGCATCTCTGGGGTCGGGAACATCAGCCCGGTGTCGACGACGACGATCTTGCCGTCGTACTCGACCACGGTCATGTTCTTGCCGATCTCGCCCAGGCCGCCGAGCGGCAGAACTCGCAGCTTCGCCGCCATCGGGTTAGGAGACCACCGCTACGCCGACGGCATCCAGCGCCTCGCGAATCGTCGTGCGCTGCGCCTCATCGACTGGGACCATCGGCAAGCGCAGGGTTCCGGACGGGATCAGGCCGGCGATCTCGAGCGCCGCCTTGAGCGGCATCGGGTTGGTGGTCACGGCCAAGGCCTCATACAGGGGCTTCAAGCCAACGTCGATCGCGCGCGCGCGATCCAGATCTCCGCTCTGCGCAGCGTCCCACATCTCACGCATCTGATCGCCGACCAGCTGCGAGGCGACGAGGATGCCTCCGGCCAGACCGAGCTCGAGGGTGCGCAGGAAGACGTCGTCGTTGCCGGCCAGCACGCCGAGCCCCGCGATCGTGCCGAGGTCGTCGTCGTTGGCCTGCTTGACCGCAACCACGCTGTCGATCCGGGCGATCTCGGCCAATTGCTCCGGTGGCACGTTGATCACCACCCGCGAGGGGATGTTGTAAGCGATCAGAGGCAGGCCGGGGACCGCCTCAGCGATCGCTTCGAAATGAGCCTGCAGACCGGCCGGATTGGGCTTGTTGTAGTAAGGGGTGACGATCAGCGCGCCGTCGGCGCCGGCCTCGGCCGCGGCCTTGGTCAGCGCGATCGAGTGGCGGGTGTCGTTGGTGCCGGTGCCGCAGATCACCGTCGCCCGCTCGCCGATCTCCTCGACGATCGCCGCCAGCAGGCCGATGTGCTCGGCGTCATCGAGAGTCGCCGCCTCACCGCTCGAGCCAGCGACGACGACGCCGTGCGAGCCATGCTCGATCAGGTGGGCCGCCAGCCGGCGCGCCGCTGCCTCATCGACCGCCCCGTCCGAATGGAAAGGCGTTGCCATCGCGGTCATGACCCCACGGAAGTTGCTCATTGCTGGCAGGGTATCGATGGCGTCATCCGGCAAAGGTCGGCGCGGTGCGATCGGCCCACGGGACGACCTGCTCCAGTTGGGAAGCGACCCGCAGCAGCACGTCCTCACGCCCTAGCGGGGCAATTAGCTGAACACCAACCGGAAGCCCCTCTTCGCTCCAGTGCAGCGGCAACGAGATGGCCGGCTGGCCAGTCGCGTTGAAGGCGGCGGTGAAGCAACCGGCGAGAAAGGCGCGCTCGAAGGCGACCATGGGATCGGGACCGGAATCGTCAAAAGTGCCCAGCGGAGGTGGCGGCTCTCCCATGGTCGGCGACAAGAGCAGGTCGAAGCCGGACTCGTGGATGCCGGCGAACATGCGGCTCATGATCTGGTGCTGACCGACCGCCTCCAAGTACTCGCCGGCGCTGCGCTGGCGGCCGATCTCGGCAAGGGCCCAAGTCAGCGGCTCGACGTCCTCGGGCCCGACCGGCTGGCCGCCGACCATGCCGAGCTGGTCGAGCGCCTGCGCCTGGCCCGCCGCCCAGCGCACCAAGAAGGGCTCGACGAGGTCGATGCTCTTCAACATGCTCAAGTCCGGCTGCTCGATCGTGTGACCGCAATCTTCCAACGTCTTCGCCGCCGCGTTTGCCGCGGCGACCACCTCGGGGTCGGCGTCCTGCTCGATCAAGGTCTCGGTCCAGAGCGCGATCCGCAGCTTGCCGGGATCGGCGCCCACCTCCTCGGTGTATGGGCGCAATGGCGGTGGGGCGACGTAGGGATCGCCGGGAGCCGGGCCATGCACAGCCTCGAGCAGCGCCGCGGTATCCCGAACGGAGCGCGAGACGCAGAGCTCTGCGGTCAGACCCGACATGAAGTCACCGGCGATCGGGCCCTCGCTGGTCCGTTGGCGACTTGGCTTGAGTCCGACCAAACCGCAGTTGGAGGCCGGGATGCGGATTGAGCCGCCGCCGTCGTTGGCGTGCGCCATCGGCAGCATTCCCGCCGCGACTGCCGCGGCGGAGCCGCCGCTTGAACCTCCCGCCGTCCGCTCTAGGTCCCAGGGGTTGTGCGTCGGACCGTAGGCGCGCGGCTCGGTCGTCGGCAAGATGCCGAGCTCGGGACAGCTCGTCTTGCCAATCGTGACCAGTCCGGCAGTGCGGAAACGCTGCGCCAGGTAGGTGTCCACCGGAGCGCGAAAGTCGCGCTCCTTGAGGTAGTTCATGCCCAGGTGCAGTGGCTGGCCGGCGAAGGCAGCGCCGAGGTCCTTGAGCAAGAAGGGGACCCCCTTAAATGGGCCATCAGGGAGCTCACCGCGAGCCGCCTCCAACCCCTCCTCGAAGAGGGGGTGGATGACCGCGTTGACATCGCCGTTGGTCGCTTCGACTCGAGCGATCGCGGCCTCGACTAACTCCACGGGCGTCGCCTCGCCGTTGCGGACCAACTCGGCCTGGGAGGTCGCGTCGAGGCGCGCTAGATCGTCGCTCATCAGATGAACCTACAACAGCTTCTCGAGGCCGACCGTGAAGCGGTCGGGCAGTGCGGCAACCCCGCGTACCGCCAGGACGACACCGGGCATGAAGGAGACGCGATCGATCGAGTCATGGCGGATCGAGAGCGTCTGCCCCTCGCCGCCGAAGATCACTTCCTGGTGGGCAACCAAGCCCGGCAGCCGCACCGAGTGGATTGGCGCGTGGACATTGCCGCCGGCTTCGCCGATCAGGTCCGCGGTCCGCTTCGCCGTGCCGGAGGGCGCGTCGAGCTTGCGGTCGTGATGTAACTCGACGATCTCGCACTCGGGCATGTGCTTGGCGATTAGCTGCGAAGCCTCCATCAAGAGCACGGCGCCGATCGCGAAGTTGGGGGCGACGAAGCAGTTGGCGTTGCCAGCTTCGGCGGCAACGCGCAGGGCGTCGAGGTCAAAGCCGGTGGTGCCGAGGACGACGTGCACTCCGGCATCGAGGCAAGCTCTGGCGTTGTCGAGCGCCGTGTCGGGAGTGCTGAAATCGACGGCGACGTCGACGTCGCCGAGCACGTCGGCCAGTTCGACCTCAAGCGCCGGGTCGGCTTTCGCCACCAGATCCATGCCCTCGGCGCCCTCGACCGCATCGCAGACGGTCCGGCCCATGCGGCCGTTCGCGCCGGAGACAGCTACGCGGATCACGCCGCTGCGAGCTCCTCGGAGACCGGTGCCAGCGCCTTGCGGAAGCAGTCCTCGTCGCGACCAACGCAGGCCGCTGAGAGCCGCTCGGCGGCGTAGAGCTCGCTCGCCAGCTCGCTCAGCTCCTCGACGCTTACCGCGTCGACCTTGGCCAGCATCGAGTCGAGGCTTTCGATCGGCAGGTTGAACAGGGTCGCCCGCGAGATCCGCGACATCCGCGCCGCAGTCGACTCCGAAGAGAGGACGAGGCGACCCTTGACGTTCTCCTTCGCCCGGGACAGCTCGTCGGCGGAAACGGGCTCGCTGCGCAGCCGCGCCAGCTCAGCACCGATCACGGCGCATGCTTCCTCGACGTTGTCCTCGCGGGTGCCGACATAGGTCGCCACCAGCCCAGAATCGGTGTACTGCTCGTTGTAGGAGCCGACCGAGTAGGCGAGGCCGCGCTTCTCGCGCACCTCACGGAAGAGCCGCGAGGAGGTCGACCCGCCGAAGATCGAGTCGAGCACTGCGAGCCCGTAGCGGCGCTCGTCGTCACGGACGATCCCGGTCGCGCCGAAACAGATGTGGTACTGCTCGGTGTCCTTCGGGTAGAAGTGCAGCCGCGCCTCGGCCGACGCGGCAACCGCGCTCGCCCCGTCCCCTCCAGCGGGCGGCGAAACCAACTGCTCGGCTAGCGCCACTATGCGCTCGTGGTCGAGATGGCCAGCGGCACCGACGACCACGTTGGCCCCGGTATAGCGATCGCCGCGGTAGGCCTCGATGTCTGGAACCGGAATCGAAGAGATGACCTCGGCCTCGCCGAGCACTCGGCGACCCAGCGGATGCTCGCCGAAGACGGCTCCCGCAAGGATGTCGTGGACGCGATCCTGCGGCTCGTCCTCATACATCGCGATCTCCTCGAGCACGACGTCGCGCTCGGAGTCGATGTCGGGGTAGGTCGGCGCCAGCAGCATCTCCGCCAGCAGATCGAAGACCTCCTCCGTGTGCTCATCGAGGAAGCGGGCGTGCAGGTGGGTGGTCTCCTTACCGGTCGCCGCGTTGACCGAGGCTCCGAGCCCGTCGAAGAGCTCGGAGATCTCGATCGCCGAGTAGCGCTCGGTCCCCTTGAACAGCAGGTGCTCAAGGAAGTGCGAGACGCCGGCCTGAGCCAGCGTCTCGTTCCTGGAGCCGGTGCGAACCCAGAGCCCGAGCGCGACGGAGCGGACCGAGGGAACCTCCTCGGTCACGACCCGCACGCCCGAGCCGAGCTCGGTGAGTTGCGCAGTGCTCAACGGCTAGTCGCGACGCTCGCGCTCACGGCGACGACCGCCGCCTCCGCCACCGCGGCCACCGCGATCGCGGTCGCCACCGTTACGACGGGGGCCACCATCGCCGGAACCGACTGCCGCCAGCTCCTCGGCCGTTTTACCGGCCACAGACGGGTCGTCGGAGAGACGCAGGCCGATGCGGCCACGCTCGCGGTCGACCTCGACCACGGTGACGTCGATCACATCGCCGGAGCTGAGCACATCGTCAACCGAGTCGACCCTCTCGCCCGGTTTCACATTGGAGATGTGCAGCAAGCCGTCAGTGCCCTTGACTAGCTCGACGAAGGCGCCGAAGGTGGTCGTCTTGACCACTTTGGCGGCTGGGTACTTGTCGCCAATCTCGGCCTCCTTGGTCATCGACTCGATCCGAGCCACACAGGCTTCAACCAATTCTCCGGTCGGAGCGTAGATACGGATCGTGCCGTCGTCCTCGACGTCAATTTCGGCTTCGAACTCCTCGCACAGGGCACGGATCGTTTCGCCACCTTTGCCGATCACAGCGCCGATCTTCTCCTGATCGATCTTGATCGCCTCGATTCGCGGCGCGTGTTTGGAGAGCGTCTCGCGTGGGCCGTCGATCGCCTCGGCCATCTTGCCGAGGATGAACTGGCGGCCCTTGTTGGCCTGCTCCAGAGCGTCGGTGAGGATCTCGAAGGTGACGCCGGTGATCTTGATGTCCATCTGCAGGGCGGTAATCCCGTCCGCAGTACCGGCGACCTTGAAGTCCATGTCGCCGAGGTGATCCTCGACGCCGGCGATGTCGGTGAGGACGATGTAGTCATCGCCCTCCTTGATCAAGCCCATCGCCACGCCGGCGACCGGTGCAGTGACGGGCACTCCCGCCGCCTGCAGCGCCATCGAGGAGGCGCAGACCGAGCCCATCGAGGAGGAGCCGTTTGACTCCAGCGTCTCCGAGACAACCCGAATCACGTAGGGGAAGTCCTCTTCGTTGGGAATCGTGGCGACTAGCGCCCGCTCGGCAAGTGCACCGTGGCCGATGTCGCGTCGCTTCGGACCGCGCATGAAGCCGGCCTCCCCGACCGAGAAGGGCGGGAAGTTGTAGTGGTGCCAGAATTTTTTCGAGGTCTCCAGACCGAGCGTGTCGATCCGCATATCCATGCGGGTCGTGCCAAGCGCGGCGTTGGAGAGGATCTGCGTCTCACCGCGGGTGAACAGAGCAGAGCCGTGTACCCGCGGGGAGATGTCGACCTCGCACTCGATCGGCCGGATCTCGTCCTGGGCGCGACCGTCGGGGCGCTTCTTGTCGACGGCAATCGCCTTGCGGATCGTGTCCTTCTCGATCGAGCCGAAGGCTGCCTTGACTTCGGCCACCTGCTTCTCGTCGGTCTCGCCAGCGGCGTCCTCGGGTGCGTACTTGGCGACAACCTCGTCCTTTACATTGTCGATCGCCTCGTAACGCTCGAGCTTGCCCTCGGTAGCGATCGCGTCGACCAGCGCCTGGCCATGCGAGGAGCGGATGTCGCTGATCAGGCCCTCGTCGATCGACGGCGCCTCGACCTCCATCTTCTCCTTGCCGGCCTTCTGCTGCAGCTCCTCCATCGCGGCGACGAGCTTCTTGATCTCGCCGTGGGCAATGTCGAGCGCGTCGAGGATCTCCTGCTCGGTGACGCCGCTGGCGCCAGCCTCGACCATCAAGATCGCCTCGCTGGTGCCAGCGACGATCAGGTCGAGGTCAAGCTCGGCGTGATCCTCCTCGGAGGGATTGACGACGAAGTCGCCATCCAGTTTGCCGATCCGCACCGCGCCGACATGATCGGCAACGGGGACCGGGGAGATCGCCAACGCGGCAGAGGCGCCGTTCATCGCGAGGACGTCGTAGGGATTGACCTGGTCCACCGACATCGGGATCGCTACTAGCTGGGTCTCGAAGTGCCAGCCCTTGGGGAAGAGCGGCCGAATCGGCCGGTCGATCATGCGCGCGGTCAGCGTCGCCTTCTCGCTCGATTTACCCTCGCGACGGAAGAACGAACCGGGGATTTTGCCCGCGGCGTACATCCGCTCCTCGATGTCGACGGTCAGGGGAAGGAAGTCCACGTCGCGCAGGCTGCCCACGGTTGCGGTGCAGAGCACCATGGTGTCGCCGGCCTGGACTACGACCGCGCCGCCCGCCTGCTTTGCGAGTTTTCCGGTCTCAAAGGAAATCTGGCTGTCGCCGATGTCCGCCGAGACGCGGGTTACGTCAAACATGCTCATTTAGTTGTCCTACCTCCGGCCACCCGGATGGCGGCCATTTGCTTTCAGAACTCTCGTTCTCTTTCAGCTGGGAGAGTACAGGGCCGGCGTGGCAGTGACACCGCCGCGGATGCCGGACTCGAAATCGCGCCGCACCCGTGCCGCGACATCGTCCGAGCGTCGGTCGGACTCGAATTGCTCCAAGTCCAGACCGAAGCGCTCGACACGCTCCCAAAGATGTGGGTCATCAACCCGCCCCCGATCCGCGTAGAGCGAATCGACCATCTCAAAGAAGCGGCCCTGCCGACCGGCTGCCTCGGCTGCGGCGTGCAGCGCCGGCGCGCGAGGGTGCTTGCTGGCCACCGGAAAGTGACGGAAGACGATGCGGGCGGGACGGGCGCAAACCTCGGTCCAAGCAGCCGCGCAATGCGGACAGCCGAGATCGGCGTAAACGATCAGGAGCTCACCTTCCCCGCGCACATGGTCATCGGGACCAAGCGGCGGTACTGCGGCGCTGGTGAGGTCGGCGGTCAGACCCCTACCGAGGCCAGGCCGTCAAAGATCAGGTTGGCACCGGGGATCTCCAGCGGGGTGGGCGACTCGTGCACCCACGCGACCGTGCCCCCCTCGTCGATCAGGACGAGCGAGCGGTTGGCGTGGCCGAACTTCTCGATGTAGGCGCCATAGGCACGAGCCACCTCGCCCTTTGGCTCGAAATCGGAGAGAAGCCGCGTGTCGATGCCGAGCTTCTCCTGAAAGGCCTTGTGTGCCCAGGGATGGTCGATGCTGATTCCGATCAGCTCGACCCCCTTCTCGGCGATCTGAGGCTTGACCTCCTGGTAGATCGAGAGCTGGTCCGAGCAAACCGGGCTGAAATCCTGTGGGTAGAAGACGAGCAGCACCTTGCGTCCGCGGTAATCGGAGAGCGAGACCTTCTCGCCTTCCTGGTCGCGCAGGGTGAAGTCGGGGGCGGGCTCCCCCGCCGAGATCATCGCCGCAGGCCGAGCTCTGCGACCAGGGCGCGATAGCGCTCCAGGTCGGTGTGCTCCAAATAACGGAGCATGCGGCGGCGCTTGCCAACCAGCATCAGCAGACCACGGCGCGAGTGGTGGTCTTTAGCGTGCGAGCGCAGGTGCTCGGTCAACTCGTTGATCCGCTCGGTGAGCAGAGCGACCTGAACCTCGGCAGAACCGGTGTCGCCGTCAGCGCGTCCATATTTGCCGATCAGCTCGGTCTTTTTCTCTTTGGCCAGGCTCATGCGCCGGTGAAGCTAGCACAGACACGCTTTGCGTCCTCGACGTCGATCCGCATTTGGGTGATCAGCTCCTCGACGCTGGGAAAGCGCTTCTCGCCGCGCAGCCTCTCAACAAAGGCCACCCGTAGGGTGCGGCCATAGAGGTCTTTGTCGCGATCAATTAGGTAAGTCTCGATCAACACTCCCCGGCCGCTCTCGAAAGTCGGCCGCACACCAACGTTGACCGCAGCCGGGACGCCGTCGGCAAAAGCGGCGAAAACGCCGTGGCCGGGGATTGCGAGGCTGTCGTCGGGAACGATGTTGGCGGTGGGAAAGCCGAGCTCGCGGCCACGCTGGTCGCCCTCGACCACGGTGCCCTCGACCATGAAGGGGGCGCCCAAGCAATGGCGCGCGCCCTCCATGTCTCCGGCCGCAACCAGCGCCCTAATTCGGGTCGAGGAGACCGTCTCGCCGTCGACCTCAACCAGCGGTACCACCCGCGTCTCGAACTCCGCGCGGGCAGCGAGCATCGCCGGATCTCCTTTGGCTTTTGCGCCGAAGCGAAAGTTCTCCCCGACCGATACCCGCGCAGCCGTCAGCTTCTCGATCAGGACCTGCTCGATGAACTCCTCAGCGGAGAGCTTTGCGAAGTCGCGGTCAAAGGGGATGACGACGAGCTCGCGCACGCCGAGGCCCTCGATCATGTCGCGCTTCACGCCGAAGGGCATGATCAGCTTCGGCAATGCCGTCGGGTGGATCACCTCGAGCGGGTGCGGGTCGAAGGTAAGCACGGTGTCGGCTCCCTCGATCACGGCCTGGTGCCCGCGATGGACTCCGTCGAAGGTGCCGATCGCGACGTGACGCGGGCGAGGCTGTGCCTCGGGCAGGCTAGTGACTTCGATATTTGCCACTCAGTGGTCCTTCATCAGCGCATCGCCTCTGCGGCGGCGGGGATCAACTCGCCGATCCGCTGGTCGGACACCTCTTCACCGGCGTCCTCGACCCTGAAGGGGCCGATCGCGGTGCGGCGCAGCTCGCTGCAGTAGGCATCGCCGAGTGTCTCGATCAGGGTGCGCACGTAGGTGCCGCTGGAGCACTCGATCTCATAGCGGGCGCTGCCGGGGTCGTGCCGGAGCAGCTCGGCGCGATAAATCTCGACGTCCCGCGGGGGCGTAGCCACTTTTTCACCGCGGCGCGCCTTGCGGTAGAGCCGCTCGCCGCCGACCCGCACCGCGGAGGTCATCGGCACGTGCTGGCGCACCGTGCCGGTGGGCAGCTCCAGCGAGCCCGGCATGACCCCCGTCTCGGTCAGCTCACCCTCGGGATCGCCACTGCTCGAACGCCAGCCGAGCCGCGCCGTTGCCAGGTAGGTCTTCGGCAGCGCGGTGAGGAAGCGCTGCAAGCGGGTCGCCCCGTCGAGCAGAACGAGCAGCAAACCGGTGGCGAACGGGTCCAGCGTGCCAGCGTGCCCGGCCTTGCATTCGCGTTCGCGCCGCACCCGTTGGACTAGGTCGTGTGAGGTGATTCCCGCCGGCTTGTCGCAGAGCAGGACCGTCAAGAGAGCTGGGCGGAAACCTCGCGGCACAGGAACGAGACCAAGTCCTCAAGTTCGAGGTCGGTGGAGAAGCCGGCGGCGCGTTTGTGACCGCCCCCACCGTGCTCGCGGGCGATCGCCGAGACGTCGACCTTGCCATCGCTGGAGCGCAAGCTGACCTTGCGTGCCGCCCGGCCACGGTCGCCGAGGTCGCGGATCAAGGCGGCGACGCGGGCGCCCTCGACCGAGCGCAGGTGATCGATGATTCCCTCGGTCATCTCCTCGCCGGCGCCGCTTGCCCTGTAGTCCTCGGCGGCGATGTAGGCGAGCACAAGCCTGCCGTCGCAGTGGTGCTGGATCCCGTCCAAGGCGCGCGAGAGCAGCCGCAGCTTCTCGAGCGGCACGTGCTCGTAGAGGCGGCGATAGGTCTCGTCGACTTCGACCCCGGCTTCGATCAGGTCGGCGGTGATCCGGTGCGTGCGGGCGTTGGTGTTCTCGTACATGAACTTGCCGGTGTCGGTGACGATGCCGACGTAAAGCGCGGCGGCCATCTCTGCGGTGATCTCTATGCCCAGCAGCACAGCCAGCTCATAAACAATCTCGGCCGTGCAGGAGGCGTCGACCTCGACCAGGTTGACGTCGCCAAAAAGGGTGTTGTCGTGGTGATGGTCGATGTTGATCGTGAACAGATCCTCGGCCGAGAGGAAGTCGACCGGCATGCGGTCGATGTTGCCGCAGTCGAGGAAGATCGCCGCCCGGTCGGCCATGTCCGCCGGCGCCTCGTGGAAGACCTCCTCCAGAGGCAGGAAGCGGTACTCGATCGGCAGCGGGAACTCCTTCGCGGCGAGGAACATCACCGAGTCCTTGCCGAGCTGGGTGAGCAAGTGGTGCATTCCCAGCAGCGAGCCCAGGGCATCGCCATCGGGCCCCTCGTGGGCGGTCAGCAGAAAACGCTCGCGGCTGCGGATCTCGCTGGCAACGCGCTCGATTGCGGTCGCGCCAATGTCGGTGGTCTCGCTCATTCCTCTTCCTCTTCGAGCAATTGGGAGATCCTCATTCCCTGCTCGACGGTCGGGTCGTAGTGGAAGGACAGGGTCGGGGTGCGCTTCATTCGGGTCTCGGCGGCGATTTTCGACTGCAGGACTCCGTGCGAGGAGCGCAGCCCCGTAAGCGCCTCCTCGCGCGCGGAGTCGTCGCCGAGCACGCTGACGTGCACCTTTGCGCTGCGGAGGTCTGGGCTGGTCTCAACCGAGGTCACGGTGACAAAGCCGATCCGAGGATCGCTCAGTTCGGTGGTAATGGCGGCGCCGATCACCTCGCGGAGCACCTCGTTGATACGGCGCATGCGAGGGGTGGTCATCCTAGTCCAGCGTCTGCTCGACCTGCTTGGTCTTGTAGAACTCGAGCACGTCGCCCTCCTTGACGTCAGCGTAGCCCTCGAGCACGACGCCGCACTCCTGGCCGGACTCGACCTCCTGCACGTTGTCTTTGAAGCGCCGCAGCGAGCCGAGTTTGCCATCCCAGATCACCGTGCCCTCGCGGACGAGGCGGACGCTGGCGTCGCGGACAGCTTTACCCTCGTTGACGATGCAGCCGGCGATGCGGCCGACCTTAGAGGCCTTGAAGGTCTGTTTGATCTCGGCCTCACCAAGCGTCTCCTCGACCTCGACCGCCTCCAGCATGCCCTCCATCGCGTTGCGCAGGTCTTCGGTGATTTTGTAGATGACCGAGTAAGTGCGGACGTCAACGCCCTCGCGCTCGGCGGCGCGGCGGGCATCGGCCAGCGGTCGCACGTTGAAGCCGATCACGATCGCTTCGGAGGCCGAAGCCAGCATCACGTCGGACTCGTTGATGCCGCCGGTCTGCGAGTGAATGATGTTGATCGCGACCTGCTCCTGCGGGACTTTGGCGATCTCGTCCTGCAGCGCCTCCAGCGAGCCGGCGACGTCGGCCTTGAGGACGATGTTGAGCTCCTTGATGTCGCCCGCCTGGGCGCGGGAGAAGACCTCCTCGAGGGAGACCTTGCGCGCCTGGCGCCGGGCCAGGGCCTCGGTCTTGAGCCGATTACCACGCTCCTGGGCGAGCTGGCGGGCGCGGCGGTCGTTCTCGACCACGTGCACGTGCTCCCCGGCCTCGCAGACGCCGTCGAAGCCGAGCACCTCAACCGGCATTCCCGGACCGGCCACCTGGACACGATCGCCGGTGAAGTCGTGCATCGCCCGCACCCGGCCCCACTGCGGGCCGCCGACCAGCGCGTCGCCGACGGCGAGTGTGCCCCGCTGGACCAGGATCGTGACCACCGGGCCGCGGCCGGGGTCGAGCTGAGACTCGACCACCGTGCCCGAAGCGGGGGCGTCGGGATTGGCACCCAGCTCCTCCAGCTCGGAGACGAGCAGGATCATGTCGAGCAGGTTGCCGAGGCCCTCGTGGGTCTTGGCCGAGACGTCGCAGTAGACCGTCTCTCCCCCCCAGTCCTCGGGCGTGAGGCCATCGGCGGCGAGCTCATTGCGGACCCGGTCCGGCTGCGCCCCCTCTTTGTCGATCTTGTTGACGGCGATCAAGATCGGCACGTCGGCGGCGCGAGCGTGGTCGATCGCCTCTTTGGTCTGCGGCATGACGCCGTCATCGGCGGCGACGACAACGACTGCAATGTCGGTGACCCTGGCGCCGCGGGCGCGCATCGCGGTAAAGGCGGCGTGGCCGGGGGTGTCGAGGAAGGTGATCGTCTTGTCCTCGTGGTGGACCTGGTAGGCGCCGATGTGCTGGGTGATCCCGCCGGCCTCGCCGGCCGCGACCTCGGTCTCGCGGATCGCGTCCAGTAGCGAGGTCTTGCCGTGGTCGACGTGACCCATGATCGTGACCACGGGTGGGCGATCGACGAGGCTCTCCTCGGGATCCTCGAACTCGGGCGCCTCGGGCTCCTCCTCGGCGGCGGTGACGATTTCGATCTTGCGGTCGTACTCGTCGGCGATCGCCTTAACCGACTCGTCGGTGAGGGTCTGGGTGAGAGTCGCCATCTCCCCCATCATCATCAGCTTCTTGATCACCTCAGCGCTACCCAGGCCGAGCAGCTCGGCGACCTCGCGCACGGTGGCGCCGGAATTGACTTTGGTCGCCTCCGGCTCGGCCGGCTCCTCGGTCCTGACCGGCGGCTCCTCGAGCAGCGGGCGACGGCGCCTGCCGCCACGACGCCGCGGCGGCCGCTGTGGTGGTGGACCGCCCATCTGGTCGCGGCGCGAGGCCTGCGAATCAATCACTACGCGACGTTTTTTCGCTGCCCCAACCGGTTTTTTTGCGGTGGGCGCCGGCTTGGCGTCTGCTTTGGCGGCCTCTTTCGGGGCTTCGGCCAGCTTGGCCTCAGCTTTCGGCTCGGCCCTGGTAGCCATCGCTCCGTTGCCAGAGAGCGCTTTCAGCGCGTCGGCCTCCTCGACGCTGGAAGCAGCAGCTTTGGCCTCGATGCCCGCCTTCTTCAGGGCAGCGAGCAGCTCTTTGCTGCTCAGACCCTGAGCTTTCGCTATCTCATGGACGCGCTTCTTAGCCACTAAGCCTGCTCAGCCTCCTCGGCAACGGGCTCAGCCGTGGTCTCTACTGCCTCTGCGGTGTCCTCGCCATCAACTTCGGCGACCGTCTCCTCCTCGGACTCCTCGACCGGCTCGACGAACTCGGCTTCAGCCTTGGCGACAATCTCCGACACTTGGCCTTCATCGGCCCCGGGGTCGGAGAGAATCGCGACCTCGGCCTCGTCCAAGGGCGAGAGCACCGCGATCTGGTTGGTTTCGAAACGGCCCAGCGCCTGATGGGTGGGCAGGCCGCAGTAGGAAGACTCGCCGATCGCCGCGTTGGGGCAGCGACGACCGTTGGAGAGAACCGCCAGACAATGCCCGTCGGACTGCTCCTCGCCCTCGTACTCGACCTCCTCGTCGTCCTGGGCGAACTCGGTCTCGGACTTGATGTCCACCCTCCAACCGGTCAACCGGGCCGCTAGACGGGCGTTCTGCCCATCGCGACCGATCGCCAGCGAGAGCTGGTCGTCAGGGACGATCACGGTCGCCTGGCGCTCCTCGTCATCGACGATTACCTCGCGCACCCGCGCCGGCGAAAGCGCCTTGGCGACGAAACGAGCGGGCTCGTCGTTGTGGGGAATGATGTCGATCTTCTCTCCGCGCAGCTCGGAAACGACCATCCGCACGCGCGAGCCGCGCGGGCCGACGCAGGCACCGACGGGGTCGACGCCGTCAGTGTGGGAGACGACCGCGATCTTCGAGCGGTAGCCGGGCTCGCGGGCGACGCCGACGATCTCAACCAGCTTGTCGGCGATCTCAGGCACCTCCATCTCGAAGAGGCTCTTGATCAGCTCGGGGCTGCGGCGCGAGACGACGATCGCCGGGCCCTTGGTCGAGTCGGAGACGTCGGTGATCACGGCCTTGACCCGCATCCCGTGGTCGTAGCGCTCGTTGTAGACCTGCTCTGACTTGGGCAACAGCGCCTCGACTCGCTCGCGTAGCTGGACCAGCGTGTAGCGCTTGTCGGACTGCTGGATGATCCCGGTGATCAGCTCGCCGACCCGGTCCTGATACTCCTCGAACATCATCATCCGTTCGGCCTCGCGGATCCGCTGCAGAATCACCTGCTTGGCAGTCTGTGCAGCGATCCGGCCGAAGTCCTCGGGGGTGACGTCGCGGGTCTCGATCTGATCCTCGTACGGGGCGATCATCTCTGGGTCGAGCTCAGGATCCTCTGGCTCTTTCAGCTCGCCCGTTTCGGGGTCGATCTCGCGCTCTTCCTCCTCCTGGGCCTCGGCGGCCTCGGCCAGCAGCTTCTCCTCCAGCTCAGCCGGCAGAATCAGTTCGAAGACGCGGAAGTCGCCGGTCTCATGGTCGAGGTCCACGCGGGCGTATTTCGCCGCTCCGGGGGTCTTCTTGTAAGCCGATAGAAGAGCGTCGGCAAGGGCGTCCATCAGCTTGTCGGCAGAGATACCCTTCTCCTGCTCGAGCGCCTTAATTGCTTCGACGATCTCTTTGCTCACGGCTGCTCCTCGCTCGTCTCGGAAACTGGATCGGTGCGGCGGTACTTCGGCCCCGGCGACGAGACCTCAAGTGCATACTCGGCACGCAGACTGTTGAGATGCTTCGTCACCCGTTCGCAAAGCGCCAAATCGACACCCTCCGGATGGTCGATGAAAAGGCGCAGCGATTCGGTTCCCGGCTGCTCGATGGCAACCAAGTCCAACTCGGAATCGAGCTCTGCGAGCTGCTGTTGAATGCTGTCTTTGAGATCTGCCATACCTGGTTCGGGACGAAAAAAAAGTGGGCCAGGCCCACTTCTCGATGCTGCACTAGGGACAAAAAGCTTGAACTCAGTATAGCCCGGTCAGGGTGTGGCGCCGGGAGGGGGGGTCCCCTCCCCTGACTCGCGGCCCTGCGGGCCGCTCTGAGTATCCGCCAGTTGAGGGGACCCCCCCTCCCGGCGCAGCTCGTCCACACGGTCCAAGATCTGCTCGGCGATCACGTCCTTGGGAGCCTGAGCGAGCGTGGTCTCCTCGGAAGAGCTGATCAGGGTTGCGGCGTTGTTGGGGCTCTCGAAGCCAATTGCGCGGTTCGATATGTCGTTGAGGACGATCAGATCGAGGCCCTTGCGGGACAGCTTCTCGCGGGCTCGGGCTATGTCGTTGCCGTGCTCGGCGGCGAAGCCGACGATGGTTTGACCGTCGGTTCGGGAGGCCGTCAGGCCGGCGAGGATGTCTTCGGTCGCCTCGAGGTGTAAATCGAGGCCGCTCTCGCGCTTCAGCTTGTCGTCGGCTGGCTCACTCGCTTTGAAATCGGCTGGTGCGGCTGCCATCAGCAAAAGGTGGCTCGAAGCGAACTCCGCGCGGGCGGCCGCGGCCAGCTCAGCGGCGGTCTCGACGTCGATGCGGCGGACACCTGCGGGCTCGGGGAGAGCAACATTGGCGGCAATCAAGGTCACGTCTGCGCCGCGGCGGGCCGCGGCCGCGGCCAATGCCAGACCCATACGTCCGCTGGAGCGATTGCCGAGGAAGCGCACTGGGTCAATCGGCTCGCGCGTGCCGCCCGCCGTCACCAGCACGCGTTTGCCGTCCCAGGGCCGTTCGCCGGCGGGAAGTAGCGCTTCAATTCGCGCCAACAGCTCAGCCGGATCGGGCAGCCGGCCCTTGCCGAGCTCGCCGCGTGAGGCGAGGCGGCCCTCGCCCGGCTCAATCACCTCGACGCCGCGCTCACGCAGTGTCGCCAAGTTCGCTTGGGTCGCCGCGGCGGAGTACATGCGGTCGTTCATCGCCGGCGCGACCAGACGCGGTGCTGCGCAGGCGAGAAACGAAGTGGTCAGCATCGAGTCCGCCATACCGGCGGCGAGCTTGGCGAGCGTGTTGGCAGAGGCCGGTGCGACCAGATATGCGTCGCAGTTGGCGACGACCTCGAGGTGGCCAATCGGATCGTGCTCGGGACGAGGGTCGCCGGGGAAGGCGCCACCCAGCGGGTCGCGCTCAAACTCGGAAGTCAAAACCGGCGCACCGATAATGCCCTCGAAGGAGGCAGCACCGACGAAACGCTCTGCGTTCTCGGTCATGACCACACGCACGCCGTGACCGGCGACGGTGGCGAGGCGAGCAAGCTCCAGCGACTTATAAGCAGCTATCCCGCCGCTTACACCGAGCAGGATTCTGGCCATGTTTCCTCCTGGAGAAGCGGGAACTAAGCGCGGTACTCGTATTTGAGCTTGCCCTCGGCAAGCTCCTCTAGCGCCATCGAGAGGTAGTTGCGATCGCCGCGGGTCTCGACCATCGGTGGCGGGTACTCACCGAAACCACCCTCACCGAGGTTATGGAAGTAGCTGTTTATCTGACGGGCTCGCTTCGCCGCGACGACGACCGCAGCGTAATGAGAGTCAGCGTGCACGAGGAGCTTGTCTACGCGTGGTTTGATCATTCGGCGCTGGAGTCTAGAGGTAAGCCGAGCTCGGCGCGCACGATCCCCTCCAGATCGGCAGCGGCGGAGTCCAAATCAGCGTTAATTACGCAGTGGGCAAACTCCCCCTGGGCTGCCAACTCCTGCTCGGCGACCTCGAGCCGAGCGTCGATCGCAGCGGCGGTATCGGCCCCCCTTGACTCGAGCCGCTCGCGCAATATCGCTGGGTCGGGCGGCGCAATAAATACCTGGATCGACTCACGCATCGCCGCCCGCACCTGGCGCGCCCCCTGCACCTCGATCTCAAGCACGACGGATTGCCCTGCGTCAAGCCGCTTGCGAACCTCAGAACGCAGGGTGCCGTAGCGATTGCCGCTGTAGGTGGCGAACTCGAGGAAGTCTTCACGCTCGATTCGCTGGTCGAACTCCTCCGCGGTGAGGAAATGGTAATCGCGACCGTCGCGCTCGCCCTCACGCGGTTCACGCGTAGTCGCCGATACCGAAAGCTCGAGCCCTGGAACGCGTTCGAGCAGCGTGGAGATCAGCGTCCCCTTGCCGACCCCACTCGGTCCGGTAATGACAAAGACTTTGGCCATCGCGGCCGGAGATACTGACCGACGAGGCGGTCGCTATCGGCGCAGTTGACTTACCAGCTCAGCCCGCTGACGCTCGGAGAGTCCACCGATCGTCTTCGAGGGTGAGATGCGGCACTGGTTGAGGATCCGGTTGGTCTTGACCCGGCCATACTTGGGAACGGCAAGCAGCATGTCGAAGACCTTGGCGGTCATCACATACTCGGGTGGATCGAGCAGCAGCGCGTGGATACTCGCCTTGCCTGCCTTGAGGTCCTTCTTCAGCTTGGCGCGGGCCGTGCGGATGTCGTTGGCCCGCTTCAGAGCGTCCATTCGTTGGTCCAACGACCTCTCTGGGGCCGCTGCGGGGGTCTTGACTGGGGCTGGCATGTGGGCGGCGAGTATAGCCGCGGCTCGCGGGCGTGCAAGGGCATTCGACCCGTTTTTTGCCAAATTCACCTAGACCTCGAGTCGAGGTTGAGACTAAGCGGGCAGCGCAGATCGCTCAGAGAGTTCTGCGGCAATGCGAGTTCCGGCCCTGGGATCACGGAAGTTCTCGGTGCCGACCGCCACCAGGGTTGCCCCGGCAGAGAGCATTTCGAGTGCATCCTCGCCACAGGAAACGCCACCCATACCGACGATCGGCAATCCAACCGCCGCGGCAACGGCACGAACCTGCCCGATCGCGATCGGTCGAATCGCCGGGCCCGAGACCCCCCCCTGCCCCGCCCCGATCGCCGGCTTCCCGGTGCCTGGATCGAAGGCGCTCGCCTTGATCGTGTTGATCAACGAGACCGCATCAGCTCCCCCCTCCTCGGCCGCGACCGCGACCGCAGCGGGATCAGCGACGTTGGGAGTCAACTTCACGATCAGGGGCTTTGAGGTCAGCGGCCGCAACGCCTCCAATAGAGCCACGGTCTCGGCCGGCTGCTCACCAACGATCAGACCCGAATGGACGTTAGGGCAGGAGACGTTGAGCTCGAACGCCGCGACCTCTTCGCGCTGATCCAGTGCCGCGACCATCAGCCCAAAGTCCTCCCGACCAGTCGCCATGACCGAGACAATCAGCGGCACCGGCAGCTCGCCCAGCTGGGGTAGATCAGCCGCCAGGAAGCCCTCCAAGCCCTTATTCGGCAACCCGATCGAGTTGATCATCCCGCTGGGGGTCTCCCAAATCCGCTGTGGCTCATTCCCAGCCCGCGGCTCTAGCGTGATCGTCTTCGAGACGAAAGCCGAAAAAGGAAAGTCAGCCAGAAGAGCTTCGCCGTAGACGTGGCGCGCGGCGATCGCATCGAAGGTGCCGGAGGCGTTGATCACCCGATTGGCGAGCTCGATCCCACAGAACTCAACCACCGCGTACCACCGGCCCATCGACGCAGAGACGGATGTAGCTGCCGTCGCCCCTCGGTACTGCGCAACCGAAGCAGGCGCCATATCCACAGGCCATCGGGGACTCCATCGCGAGCTCACATGCGACGTTGTGAGAGGCGCAAAGCGCTCCCACTGCATCGAGCATGTGCGGCGGACCGCAGGCGTAGACCGCGGCTGAAGTTGCGTCGTCCCCTTCCAGCATGGCCGCGAGCAGGTCGGTGACGTAGCCGCGGTGGCCGATGTGACCATCGTCGCTGGCGAGTTTCACCTCGCAGCAACGGAAGAGGTCATCGAGGCCGCCCGAGTGAGCCTGGTCGCGAAAGCCAAGCAGGACACGGGCGGGAATGTTTCGGTCGGCGAGCCGCCGACGCCACAGCGCCAATGGCGCGATCCCGATCCCGCCGCCGACAAGGATCGCCCCCGCCGCCCGGGACGAGAGCTCGCGTGGCTGGGAAAAGGAGTTGCCGAGCGGGCCGTTGACCCAGACCCGTTCGCCCGGCTCCAGCTCGCAAAGGCGGTCGGTCCCCGGGCCGATTCCCTCGATCAAGAAGTCGAGCTGCATCCCCCGTTCGCCTTTTGTCGGGCTATCGGCGACAAAAGGCGAACGCGCGCTTGGGGTGGCGTCGGCTACCGA
>Ga0134079_10000014_pt1 | contig 65146 bp, 51 predicted proteins | sample 15_taG_2_FD_119770 | JGI IMG/M metagenome (GOLD analysis project Ga0134079, IMG submission 119770) | Grasslands soil microbial communities from the Angelo Coastal Reserve, California, USA - 15_D_Rain_40cm_2_09182015 | ecosystem: Environmental > Terrestrial > Soil > Grasslands ...
GATGTCCAGGTAGAGCCGTCGCCAGAGCGGCGCCCGGGTGTTGCCGGACCCGCCACGACCGGCCGCGACCGTCTCCGACAGCGCCCGCAATCCGGTCCCGAGCCGCGCCAGCATTCCTCCAGCGATCGCGAGCGCGATGCAGACCAGCACGACCGTCGCCGCTCTGGCCGAGTTGAGCCCGACCGAGCCTTCGATCAGCAGCGCCACGGCAACGAACGAGATCCCGGCCCCAAGTAGCCCAGCGAGCAGGCCGACGATGCTCGCTTCCCCGACGGCCATCGCCAGCAACTGCCGCCGGCTGGCGCCGCGGGCGCGCATAAGGGCGAGTTCGCGACGGTCGCGCTCGACCGTGCCCAGGGCCGCCAGATAGGCGAGACCGAGCGCCAGCAGCGCGCCCGGAACCGCGAGCATGATGAAGAGCGCCTCCGCGTAGAGCGCGTCGCCGGCCGCCGTTTCCAGTCCTTCGGAGAGGTTGTCGACGAACTGGATCTTTCCGGGGAAGCTGCGTTCGAGCGAGTTGCGAATCTGCCCGGCGCGCTTGAAGGCTTCGCTCGGAGTGCCGCTGAGGCTGGCGCGGTCGACCTGCGCCTGCACCTGCCACTGGACGCCCGACAGCGTGCCCGGCACCGCCGCGGAAGCCGGGCTGGCGGCGCCCAGCGAAGGCAGCGCGCCGCGGACCGCCTTGGCGAAGGTGGCGACGGGCATGATCGCGATGTTGGCCGGTGGCTGTGCCGGTGCGGGGCCGACCTGGGGGTTGAGCGGCTGGAAGAGGACGTCTGGGGCGCTGACGAGAGCGACGCCGCCGACCGTGAATTTCCGCGGTGGCGCGTGGGCGCCGAGCCGCAGACCGACCGTGTCCCCGACCCGCGCGCGCAGCGTCGCCGCCAATTGCTGGTCGAGCACGATCTCCCCCGGCCGTAACCCGCCGCGGAGGAAGCGGAAGGCGTCGATGTGGTGCAGGTAGCCGGGTGGGACGGCAAGGATCGCGCCGGCGCCCGCGTCGGTGATGCCTGCTCCACCCCGATGGCTGACCCCCGCGAAGGGAGCGGTGGCGACGGGGGATGCCTGGGCGACGTCAGGTTGACTGGCGATCCCAGCGGAGAGCTTGCGGGCCTGGCCGTAGGTTTCGACCGGCCCCTGCAGATCGAGTGGCACGCTGCGGGTCGCCGAGGCGGTCATCGTCCGCAGCGAGTGCCCGATGAAGAGGATCATCGCTCCCAGCAGCGCAACCGCGGCGGCAAGCACCAGCGCCTGGGTCACGGTCTGGCCCGGCCGGTGGCGCAGGCGGGCGACGGCGAGCTGCAGCGCCGCGCTCACGGTGCCCCCGCGGGGAGAATCCGACCATCGGCAAGGCGTGCCTGACGCTGCCAGCGCGCCGCCACTCCGCGGTCGTGGGTGGCGATCGCCAGGGCGAAGCCGAAGCGCTCTTGCAGCGCTTCGAGGAGGTCGAGCACGCGGGCGGCGGTGTCGGAGTCGAGGTGGCCGGTCGGCTCGTCGCAGAGCAGCAGCTCCGGCGACTGCGCGAGTGCCCTGGCCAGCGCCACCCGCTGGGCCTCCCCGCCGGAGATCTCGGGCGGCAGCGCGGCCGCCTTGCCCTCGAGGCCGACCAGCCGCAGCAGCTCGGTCGCGTCATCCCGGACAGGCAGGCCGGCTCGCTCGGCGACCCAGGCGGCGAAGGCGACGTTCTCGAAGACGCTTAAGGTCGGCAGCAGGTTGGAGCCCTGGAGGACGTAGGCGATGCCCCCCGCCCGCGTCCTGCCCCGGGCGGCCGCGTCGAGCGAGGAGAGCGGCTCGCCCTTCCACAACACCTCGCCGGCGCTGGGGACGAGCAGGCCGCCGAGCAAGTGCAGCAGGGTCGTCTTGCCGGACCCGGACGGGCCCTGAAGCGCGACGCTCTCCCCCGCCGCGATGGCGAAGTCGACCTCCACCAGCGCCTGCACCTCGGCCTCACCGCTGCGGTAGACGACCGAGGCATTGCGGCAGACGGAGACGTCCGCGGCCGTGGCGGTCGCGACGTTCATCGCACTGCCCCGTCCCGCATTTCGATCACCTGGTCGGCTGCACCGGCGACGATCTTGGAGTGGGTGACGACGACCACGGCGCACCCGTGTTCGCCCGGCAGCCGTCGCAGCGCAGTCAGGACGACCTGCTGGTTGGCGCCATCGAGCTCGCCGGTGGGCTCGTCGGCGAGGATCAGTGGCGCTTCGCGGGCAACGGCGGCGGCGATCGCCACCCGCTGCTGCTCTCCACCTGAGAGCGCCATCGCCCGGTGCCCCCCACGCTTGCCGAGCCCGAACTCCTCCAGCGCCTTCTTGGCCCGCTCGACGGGAGACTCGACGCCCCCCAGCCGCAGCGCCGCGACGACGTTCTCCTCTGCGGTCAGCGTCGGCCAGAGATTGTTGCTCTGGAAGACGATGCCGACGCCGCTCGCCCTGTATTCGGCGAGCTCGTCCTCGCTCTGGGCGATCAGCGATCTGCCGAAGCTGCGGATATCGCCGGCCGAGGCGCGGTCGAGCCCGGCCGCCAGGGCCAGCAGCGTGCTCTTGCCGCAGCCCGAAGGGCCGAGGATCGCGACCAGCTGACCCCGGCGCACCTCGAGGTCGACGCCGCGCAGGGCGACGGTCTCGACCGCGCCCGAGCGGTAGATCTTGAAGACGTCGTGCATCTCCAGCACCGGCCACTCGGGCAGTGGCGGCTCGACCTCCGGCTCGCGATAGAGGCTCCCTACTTCTGCCACTGAAAGCTTTCGCTGATCAAGCGGTAGGCATCGACGTTGTCGACCCCGACCGGGGTGACCAAATCGACCACGGCGACCTTGCCGCCGTGTGGGTATTCGTAGCGGTCGATCGTCAGCGGCAGCCGCTTGCCGGTGACGGGATCGGGGGCGCTGCGGCCGGAAAAGGTGGATTTGACGCCCGGCCTGCCGTGGGGAGCACCGCTGCGGACGAGGACATGGACCGTGTTGGCCTTTTCCTGAAAGGTCACGTCGCTTGCCGAGCCCTTACGCGCCCAGCCCTCCGGATAGCGAATCGAGTAGCCGGCCTTGGAGTCATGGAAGACGAGGAAAACCTGGTTGTCGGGGATATCTCCGGTGGCGGCCGCCTGGGCCTCGCTCGGACCCGCTTCGCCACCGGCTTCGGGGCTTTCGGTGGGAGCGTTCCCGCCCGCGCCCGAGCTGACTTCGCCGGCGGTATCGGTCGAGCCGCTGCTCCCGCATCCCGCGACGAGCAGACCAGCCACGACCAACGCGCTCACCAGGGAGATCGTCATCTTGGCCTTCACACTTCCTCCTTCGCCGAAAGTTCACTGTTTCGACTTGAGGGATAGCGCGGCCAGATGAGACCGGGATGAGTCCCGTCGAGGGCGCTTAGGTATGCGTTGCCGGCAAGGTCAGCCAGACGTCAGCGCCGCCCCCGTCACGGTTGCCGGCGTGCGCCTCGCCACCGTGAGCACGGGCAACCGTCTGCACGATCGCCAGGCCGAGGCCACTGCCACCGTCACGGGCGCTCGACGAAGCACGGCTGAAGCGCTCGAACGCTCGCCCGAGAAAGTCCTCCGAGAATCCCCCTCCCCGGTCTCGGACGTGGATCTCCACCGCGCCGTTCTCGTCCCTGGCGACGAAGTCGATCGTGCCCTCGCCGTAGCGAAGGGCATTGTCGACCATGCTGCCGATCGCCTGGTCGAGGCGCAGACGATCGGCGGTGAGGATGAGCGAGGCAGGGGCGAACACCTCGATCCGCCTCCCCCGCTCCTGAGCCCGCCGGGCGAACCTGCGCTCGACGCCGTCGAGGGTCTCCACGAGATTCAGCCGGGCGAGCCGGAGCGGCAGCTCTCCACGCTCGGTCTGGGCGATCGTGAGCAGATCCTCGGAGAGCTGGGTGAGGCGATCGGTCTCCTCGGCGGCCGAGGCCAGCGCCGCCCGCAGCTCCTCCGGAGATCGCCCCTTCGCGAGCGCCAGCTCCAGCTCCGTGCGCAGGATCGCCAGTGGAGTGCGCAGCTCGTGGCTGGCGTCAGCGACGAAGGCGCGCTCGTGGGCCAGCGCCTCGCCGAGACGCTCGAGCATCTCGTTCAGCGTGGTGCCAAGCCGCGCGACCTCGTCTCGGCTCGGAGGCACCGGCAGGCGTCGGTCGGGCTCCGCCGCCGAGATCTCCGCGGCCTGGGAACGCATCGCCTCGACCGGCTTGAGCGCGGCGGCCGCGACCCCGTAGGCGGCGATCGAAGCAAGTAGTAGCGCGAAAGGGCCGCCCAGCAGGAGCAGTTGGGCTAGGTCGATCAGCGACTCGCCGCGGGCATCGGTCGAGGTGCCGACGACAACTACCTGCTCATGCCCTCTAACCGTGACGGGAACCGCGAGCAGTCGTGATTCGTCCTCGAGCCCCGGCAGGGGACCGCGGTCGACGAAGATCGGGCCGCGCAGGGCTCGCCGCAGCTCGGCCGGCGTCAACAGGACTTGGTGCCCGACCGCCGGCGAGGAGTCGGAGACCCTGCCACCGGCACTGAGCACCTCGGCGAAGCTCTCGCTGCCGCCGACGAGATTCTGCCGACCCTCCTGCAGCCCGGAATCGGCCTCCTTGACCAGCGAGGCGACGTCGCTCGCCCGCGAGCGCAAGCCCGAGTTGATCGTCGCGTCCAGCTCCGAGGAGAAGCGCAGATAGACGAAGACGCCGGTCGCGCCGAGCACCAGCGCCATCACCCCGACGAAGACGAGGGTCACCCGCAGTCGAATCGAGAGGTGACTCAGCGTCCACCGTCCTTTCGCAGCCGGTAGCCGGCGCCACGGATGGTCTCGATCGACTTGACCCCGAAGGGCAGGTCTATCTTGCGGCGCAGGTAGCGGACATAGACCTCGATCACGTTGGATCGGTGTTCGAAGTCGTACTCCCAAGCCTGGTCGAGCAGCTGGGATCGGGTGAGCACGTGACCCGGCCGGCGCATGAAGGTCTCAAAGAGGACGAACTCCTTGGCCGAAAGCTCGATCTCCGTGTCTCCGCGCCAAACCTGATGGGTGGCCGGGTCGAGTCGCAGGTCGCCGACCTCGACGATCGCCGGCCGCTCGCCCTGGCCACGCCGGACCAGCGCCCGCAGCCGGGCGAGCAGCTCGGCGAAGGAGAAGGGCTTGGTCAGGTAGTCGTCGGCGCCGCCGTCGAGGCCGGCGATCCGGTCCTCGAGGGCCCCGCGGGCAGTCAGCATCAGCACGGGCGACCAGACTCCCTCGAGCCGAAGCTGGCGGCAGGTCTCGAAGCCGTCGATGCCCGGCAAGATCACGTCGAGCACGATCGCGTCGTAGGTGGAGGACCGAGCCATCCCGACCGCATCCTCCCCGGTACCGGCGACGTCGACCGTCACACCCTCCTCGCTGAGGCCGCGCCGAAGTAGCGCCGCCATCTTCACCTCATCCTCGACAACCAAGACGTTCACACCTCACACGATCCCAGAGAAGATGAATTTCAGATGAGAACCGGCTGGCTCCCCACACCAGGAAACTGGACCAGGGAGACTCAGCCGCCGCCGTAGGCGACCAGGAGATCGGTGACCACCCCGGCGAAGAAGCCCACGGAGAGCAGCCAGAGGCCCAGCTCGCGGTGGCCGTAGCGGCGCATCCCGTTCCAGACCTCGCCGATCACGTAGAGGATCGCCCCGCCGGCGACCGCGTAGAAGACCAGCTCCAGCGGTTCGGAGGTGACGCTGTAGCCGAGCATCGAGCCGAGGAAGGTGGGAGCGCCGCCGATCAGGCCCACCAGCCCCAGCCACTTCCAGGACGGCCGCACGTCGCCGAGCGGGCCGACGATGCCAAAGCCCTCGGTGGCGTTGTGGAGGGCGAAGCCGACGATCAGTACCGTGGCCAGGCTGATGTCTCCCGCGCTCGCCGATACCCCGATCGCGAGTCCCTCGGCGAAGTTGTGAAGGCCGATCGCGAACGCGATCGTCAACCCGGTCCGCAGCGCCCGGGCACGGGCGGCGGCCTCCACGCGGACGAGATCTTCGGCGCTCAGCACGCCGACGGCCCCGCCGGCGATCGGGGGAAGCGGGCGCATCGACCGCAGGCGGCGCTCTGTCATCGCCAGGCCGGCCAAGCCGATGCCGAAGCCGGCGCCGAGCAGCGCCGCGAGGCCGACAGCGTGGCCGAGGCTGTCGCTTTCGTCCTTGAAGCCCTCAACCGCCGTCTCGACGATCCCGAAGGCATGCTCCATGACGTCGACGAAGATGAAGGCGAGGACCCCGACAGCGAACATCGCCAGCGCAACCCGGGCCCGATCGCCCAGCAGTTGCAGGCGGCCGAAGGGAAGGCCGAGGTAGATCGTGAAGCCCGCCAGGGCTCCCAGTGCTGCGGTTTGGGCGAACGACAAGCTGCCTGCCTCCAGAGCGACAATGGAATTAGGCAACCCTAACAGCTTGTGACAGCACTGCCTACTATGCGGTCGCCATCACCGTCGTCAGCGGGTAGCCGAGATGGGCGATCCGCTGCGGCAGGTCGACGTGCAGCCAGTGCGAGAAGTGGCTCGGCGGCGTCTCGAGGATGATCTCCTGGTACTCGCCCCCGTTCAGCGCCGCGACGATGTCGTCGTAGGCGTTCGGACTGTTCGCGACTCGACCCTCGACCTCGGCCCCCGACTGCTCCTTGAGCCGTGGCAAAGCACTCTTTAGAGCCTTCTCTCCATCGGCGGTGTCCACGCCGACGCGATCGAACGGTAGGTGGTCGGGGTTCGGGACGAGCAGGAAGAACCTCGCCGGGCCGGACTTCGCCCGTTCGCGCATCGCAGTGACCAGAGCCGGGGTCGCCTCGGTCTTGTTGGTGACGACGAGGACTCTGGGTTCGCCCGTTTCCGACAACTCGCGCGGCCCCGGCACATTGTCCAACTGGGCTTCCGAAGCCGAGACGGCGATCAGGTCCCGCTTGGTGACCGTCAGGTAGACGACCAGGGCAAGGATCGTGGTCAGGAAGATGACGCTGGTCAGGATCGTCCCCAGGCCGAGGCCCGATTCTTCGACCGGCTGGGAGAGGTAGTCCCCGATCGAGGCACCGAGCGGACGGGTGAGGATGTAGGCGATCCAGAAGGCGAGGATCGCGTTCAGCTTGAAACGGAAATGGGCGACGGTGACGATCGCTATTGCCCCGGCGAATATCCCGACCGAGGGCAGGTAGCCGAGTTCGAGCTTCTCCGCCACAAGGTCGCCGGCCGAGGTACCGAGGGCAAAGGTGAAGAGAATCGCCAGCCAGTAGAAGGCCTCGCGGCGGGTGGTGACGATGGTGTGGACCGAGAGAGTCCGCTCGCTCCAGTACCAGGCTCCGAATACACAGGCGAGGATGGCGGCAAAGGCGATCGTCGTCGTCTGCAGTTCGACCCCGAGGTTGTCGACAAGGTTGTCGCTGAAGAGCGTGCCGACGACGCTGATCAGGACGACCGCGAGCCAGTAGATCCCCGGCACGTATTTCCTCGCTCTGAACTGGAAGACCAGGACGGCGATCAACGCCGCGGCCATGATGTAAGTCGTGTTGGTGAGGCCGAGACCGAGGTTTTCGTTAAGCAGGTCCGCCGCGGTCTCCCCAACCGTCGTGCAGAGGATCTTGATCACCCAGAAGTAGAGGGTGATCTCCGGGACCTTGTTGAGCATCTGACGACCCAGCGAGCGGGTGTCGTTGCGAGGAACTTCTGCCAGCGGCGGTGCTGCGATCTCATTCATGGCGCGGCAGTGTGGAGTACCGCGATTAACCGCAGATGAGAGTCATCGCCAGACCTTTAGGCGACCGGAAGCGTGACCGTCACCGTCGATCCCTCTGCTCTGACCGTGCCCCCGTGGCGCTCGGCGGTCGCTTTGACGATGGCCAGGCCGATGCCGGAGCCGGCCCTCTCCCTGGCCTCGTCGCCTCGCCAGAACCGCTCGAAGGCGGCCTCCTCGCTGCCGGGCGCGAAGCCGGCGCCTTCGTCGCTCACGGCGACCTCGGCCCAGCCCTTCGCCACCTTCATCGAGATCTCGATCCGGCCACCGGCGGGACCGTGCGTCGCCGCGTTCTCGAGCAGGTTCTCGAAACAGCGCTCGAGGGCATCGGGGTCGCCGATCACGGTCGCCGGCCTCTCGATCCGCGCCTCGACGTCAGGCCGCTGCTCGCTGACCCGCGTGATCGTCCGCTCGAGCTGGACTGCGCGCTCGGGTGCCGCCGCACCGCTCTCGCGCTCGAGCACGAGGAGGTCGTCGATCAAGCGGCGCAGGCGATCCGCGTCACTCTGCAGGTCGGCGATCACCGCCGCGCCGGCGCCGTGGCGAGCAAGGAAGTCGACGTTTCCGATCAGCGCGGTCAGCGGCGTGCGCAGCTCGTGACTGGCGTCGGCGAGGAAGCGCCGTTCGCGCTCGCGCGAGCCCTCGAGCGCGGCCAGCATCCGGTTGAGAGTGCGAGCCAGCTCGCCAATCTCCTCTGGGGTCACGGGCTCGGCCAGGCGCTCGGAGGCGTCGCCGCTCTGCCCGATCGCCGCCGCAGAGGAGGAGAGCCGGCGCAGCGGCCTGACGCTGCGCCTGGTCAGCAGCGCCGCCGCTGCTCCCCCGGCCAGGACCGCGACCAGCCCACATAGGGCCAGCAGCAAGCCGAGTTCGTGGACCGTGTCCTCGATGTCCGCCGTGCTCGCGGCGACCAGCACCACCCCGCCCGCCGCAGGGCCTCCGACCTCGGCGATCGGCGCGGTGTAGATCCGGATCGGTTCGCCGCCGAGCCGCGCATCGGCGAAGCCGCTCTCGCCGGCGAGAGCGGCGGCCACCTCCGGTCCACGGGGCAGCAGCTTCGCCCCCAGCGCCAGCGAGCGGGCGACGATCACCTGGTGGCGATCGAGGACCTCGACGCTCAGCTGCCTGCCGGAGACCGGCGATTCGAGCGCGCCTGGGGCGGTCAGGACTGCCGGCGCTGAGATGCTGAGGCGGGCTACTTCGGCCGCACGCTGGCGGAGGCTGCGATCGAGCGAGGAGTGCAATTGGCTGCTGACGATCAGCCGTGCCCCGATGCCGAGGATCAGGACGGCGAGCAACACAGCCGCGATCGCGACAGCGGTGAGGCGGAAGTTGAGGCTCCGGCGCCTCACGCCTCGAGTATGAAGCCGACCCCTCTGACGGTCCGGATCAGGAGCGGATCGCTGAGCTTGCGCCGCAACCTGGCGACGTAGCGGTCGACGACGTTCTCAACCGCGGCGCCCCGCCAGATCCGTTCGACGGCGAGCTGCCGGGTGAGGACGGTGCGCGGGCTGCGCAGCAGCAGCTCCAGCAGCTCGGCCTCGCGTGGGGTCAGCTCGATCGTCTCACCCTCCCGCTCGACCGTGTTCGCCTCGGTGTCGAGGGTGATGCCGGCGAAGCTGACGCGAACGCTGCGCTCATGCCCCCGTCGGGTCAGGGCATGCAGCCGCGCCACCACCTCCGCGATCGCGAACGGCTTCACCACGTAGTCGTCGGCGCCGGCATCGAGCCCGTGGACGCGGTCCTCGACCGCGTCGCGCGCAGTCAGCATCAAGACGCCGCCGCTCAGCCCCTTCTCGCGCAGCCGCCGGCAGACGTCGATGCCGCTGAGGCCGGGCATGGTCACGTCGAGGACCACCAAGTCAGGGACGGAGTCCGCGGCCAGCGCCAGCGCCGCGCCGCCGTCGGCTGCGGCGCGCACATCAAAGCCCTCGGCGGCGAGGCTGCGCTCCAGCATCCGCCTGACCGGCGGATCGTCCTCGACGACCAGCACCCGCTCGGCCACCGCCTCAGTCCCCGGCGACGTCGCGGCGCAGGAAGACGAGGCCGGCGGCGATCAGGGCTGGAACCCCGTAAAGGGCACAGACCCAGGCGGCGCGGACAATCGGCGCCCAGTCGATCGGCGAGCGCAGCAGTCCCTGCCAGGCATTGAACTGGGTGCTCAGCAGGTAGGGGCCGAGCCCTTCGAGGCCGGGCAGGATCCCGATCAGCTGGACCAGCAGCGAGAACATCAGCGTGCCGACGATCGCCGCAGCGCTGTTGCGAAAGACGGTCGAGAAGAGCAGGCCGATGCAGGCGATCGCGATGATCGGGATCAGGTAGACGAGCAGGCTCGCGCCGACCAGCACCAGCCCTTCGGCGGCCGAGACGCGAGTGCCGGAGAGGGTGACGATCGAGTGGAAGCCCGAGGCGAGGATGCCGGCTCCAAGCGAGACCGCGCCGGTGACGGCAATTGCCGCGATCGCGTAGGTGAAGGTGGCAAGCGCCTTGCCGGCGAAGACCTGGCCGCGCTCGACCGAGCGGGTGAAAATCGTCTTCAGGGTGTCGTGGCGATCCTCGGAGGCGACGATGTCCCCAGCGACCAGGGCGGTGATCAGCGGGAACATCCAGATCGAGCCGAAGAGCAGCAGCACGAGCGGGATCGCCAGTCCGGTGTCGTGGACGTAGCGACCGAAGGCGACGTCGTTGGGGCTGTCGCCCCGGGTGGCCAGGGCGACGACGAAGATGATCGGGACCAGCGCCGCCGCGCCGAGCCCGAGGTAGGTGCGCTTCTGGGCACGCAGCTTGCGCAGCTCCCAGCGGTAGACCGTCAGCACGCCGGGATTCACGCCGCGCCCTCGAGCGCCCGCTCGCGTTTGGCGGTTTCCGCCTCCTCGCCCTCGGTCAGGCGGAAGAAGAGGTCCTCGAGCGACGCCTGTCGCGAGCTCAGCTCCAAGATCAGCGCCCCGGACTCGGTCAGGGCCACGGAGAGCGCCGCGATCGCGCCCTCCTCCTCGGCGCTGAAGGTCAGACCGGCCGCGGGGGCGGTCTGCACGTCGCCGATCCCGGCCTGGGCCTCGGCGACGGCGCGGGCGCGCTCATCGTCAGTGGTGCGCAGCAGGTAGCCACCGCCGGCCTGGCGCCGCAGCTCCTCCAGCGAGCCCTGGTAGGCGACCCGGCCTTCGCGCACGATCGCGACCCGGTTGCAGAGTTCTTCGACCTCGGTCAGCAGGTGGCTGGAGAGCAGCACCGTCATGCCCTGGCCGGAGAGGTTGCGGATCAGGTCGCGCATGTCGCGCATCCCGCCCGGGTCGAGCCCGGTCGCGGGCTCGTCGAGCAGGAGCAGCCGCGGCTCCCGCAGCAGCGCCGCTGCGATGCCGAGGCGCTGGCGCATACCGTGCGAGTAGGTCCCGACCTTGTCCTTGGCACGGTGGCTGAGCCCGACGATCTCCAGCGCCTCCTCGATCCTGCCCTTGGCGCCGTCGCCGTCGAGGGCGGCGAGGAGATCGAGGTTGACGCGGCCGTTCAGGTAGGGGTAGAACGTCGGCGCTTCGACGAAGCCGGCGACCCCCCTCAGCGCCTTGACGCTGGCCTGGGGATCGCGCCCGAACAGCCGCACGCTGCCGGCGCTCGGGGCGATCAGGCCCAGCATCATCCGCAGCGAGGTGGTCTTGCCGGCGCCGTTGGGCCCGAGGTATCCGAAGACATCACCGGCCTCGACCGTCAGGTCGACGTCATCGACGGCGACCAGCTCACCGTAGCGCTTGCAGAGACCGCGGACCTCGACCGGCGCCGGCTCGGCCACCGTCAGAGCGCCCTCGCCGCGGCCTCGGCCGCGGCTGGGGGAACCGAGCCGATCACGACGTAGTCGACGCCGCCGCGGCTGAACCGCAGCACGGTTCCGAGCGCGGTGTCGAGCTCTTCCCCCTGGGCGCCGTTGATCGAGACCTTCGGCAGGCTCAAACCGCCTTCGTCGCTCGAGCCCGTTTCCCCGCCCGGTTCGCTCGCCGACTCGAGCACGGCGATGCCGCCTAGCCCCTTGCCGTAGGTGGCGAGGGCCGCGGTCTTCCCGTCGATTTCGATGCTGCGGACTTCAGCCCGCGGCAGGCCGACGAGGGAGTCGGGCGCGACCAACTGGAAGTCGAGTCCTTTCTGCACCGCGTCGGCACCCGTCTTCGAACTCGGCTGGGGATGCTCGCCGGTGCTTTCGGTGCCGGGGTTGAGATCGACGACCTTCGCCCCCGCCGGCGGCGAGATTTCGAAGGTGGAGGCCGGAACCGCTTCGTAGGAGACGTCGGTCGCTTGCAGCTGCAGGACCGGCGAGCTGCTGGCGCTCGAGTAGATCGCGGCGCGCAGCGGCGTGCCGTGGTTGGCGTCCCAGGCGACCTCGGCCCCCCCGAGCAGGCCGCCGTCGTGCTTCGGCGCGATACGCAGGGTGTAGGTCGGCTGGCCGGCGACGTCGGATGGGGTCGCCCCGCTCAGTTCAGCGTGCTCTTCGACTTCGCCGATCTTCGCTTCGATCTGCCCCAGGCCCGGCACGCCGTGCTCTTGCGAACCGGAGTCCTTGCCGTCTTCTTCGGGCAGCATGCCCTCGTAAACGGTTTCCGAGCCGCCGTCATAGACCTGAAAGTGGTTTTCGGAGACCAGCACCTGGGTGTCTCCACCGCCGCCTGCTTCGGACTGCAGCTCGAGCCGCAGCTTGCCGCCGCCGTCCGGCGAGGCCCAGAGGCGCCCGCTGGCGCCGGCCAGCAACGGGTCCGTGCCTTGGATGCTGGAGGCGTCGACGAGATGGTTGGTGAACTCGATCCGGGCGCTGACGCCGGGAACGGCCGGTGCACTGAGCGCGTCGTGGACGGCGTTCGCCAACGGCTTGGGCTGCGGCTTTGGGCCACCACCCGTCATCGCCATCGCGGCCGCGGTGACCCCGATCGCCGCGGCGACGGTGATGGCGCAGATAGCGAGCAGTCGGCGGGTTGAGATGCGACGAAGAGCGGACACGAGGCCTCCTTTGGGGAAAGCGGATCGAAGCCAGGCTAGGCCGCCATCCTGAAATAACTCTGACACTTCGCAACGCTCGGCCGGCCGCGCTCTCACCTCCCTTTCAGGTCGCGGCGCAACGCTTCGCCGATGCCCTCCGCTCGATCCGGGCGTCGCCACCAGTCGATTCCGTTCTGGCGCCGGGCGCGCAGGATCCTCCTGCTCGCGGCGATCGCCTGCCTGATCCCAGCCGGTATCTCCTATGTGCAGGCGATGGGTGAAAAGCACAACGTCGGCCTCGGCGTCCGCAGCGTCGAGTGGCTGCGCCAGAACGGCGGCAACTCGATCGTCTCCCAGATCGAGAACTGGTACTACACGCTGACCGCGCCCGCCAAGGGCGGATCGCCCCTGCGCTCCCTGCCGCAGGTGGGGGTGGGCTCGGCGGGCGAAGGACCGGGTTCGCGGACCAGGGACTACCGACCCCCGAACGTGAAGCCGCTGATCCAGCCGGCGCTGCCCGGCGAGGGAGTCTGGAAGAAGGCGGCTTCGCACGCGGGTCCCCGTCCCCCGGTCCTGCTGACGACCTTCCGCAGCGACCCCGAATACCCCAAGTTCGTCGCCGGCGTCGCCTGGATCGACTCTTCGCGGACTCGGCTGGCCTACGTCCCCGGCTTGGCCGAGCCCCCGGCGCCACTGGCCCACCGCGGCCCGGCCGAGGTGCCGGAAGCCAAGCGCAAGCGTGTCGTCGCGACCTTCAACGGCGGCTTCCCGCTGGAAACCTCGAACGCCGGCCTGATCTACCGCGGGAAGGTCAAGGAAGCGATGGTGAACGGAGTTGCCACCGTCGTCGAGTACCGCGACGGACGGGTTGATGTCGTCCCCTGGCACCAGGGCCCGGGAGCGCCGGCGAACGTCTGGTTCGCGAAGCAGAACCTGCCGCCGATCATCGAAGGCGGCCAGCTCGGCGCGAAACTGAGCGACGGCCCCGAATGGGGCGAGACGGTCAATAACGCGGTGCGTGTCTGGCGCTCCGGGCTCGGCGTCGACAACCGCGGCAACCTGCTCTACGCCGCCGCCGACTTTCAGACGGTCGAATCGCTGGCGAGGATCCTGCAGCGGGCCGGCGCCGTCCGCGCGCTCGAGCTCGACATCAACGAAGACTGGACCAGCTTCATCAGCTACCGGCATCCCGGCGCCGGCGAACCGGCCAACCTGCTGCCGGAAATGCTGCGCCCCCCCGAACGCTATTTGACCCCCGACGAACGGGACTTCTTCGCCGTCTACCTGCGCCCGGGGCAGCGCTGGTGAGGCTGCCGCGCGACATCGGGCCGGGTGCCGCGGCGCGGCGGGCGTTGCTGGCCGACGTCCTGATCGCGCTCGGCATAGCTCTTCTCGCCTTCCTGCTGGCGGCGGGGATCGGCATCGTCATCTTTGTCGCCCTGCCCACGCTCCTGGTCCTGCTCGCGTGGATCGCCACCGAAGCCGCAGTCAGGGGCGTGCGGCGCCGGCGTCTCTCATCTGCCTTTAAGACCGGGACGCGAGAGTCCCACGCTCCGTGAACCTGCTCCTGCTAGCCAGCATCACCGACAAGGTGGTCGAACCGATCGTCGATGTGGCCACCGAATTCATCGGCTCGGCCGGTGTCGTCGCCGTCTTTCTGCTGATGACGCTGGAGTCCGCCTGCATCCCGGTCCCCAGCGAGGCGATCATGCTCTTCGCCGGCTTCGCGGTTTCCAAAGGCGAACTGACCCTCTTCGGAATCGTCACCGCCGGCGTGCTCGGAAACTTGGTCGGATCGTGGATCGCCTATGCGGTCGGCTACTACGGGCGCCTCGACCTGCTGGAAAAGAACAAGCTGATCCACATCAGCCCCAAGCACCTGCAATGGGCCGACGACTGGTTTGAGCGCTACGGCTCGTGGACGGTCTTCTTCTCGCGGATGCTGCCGATCGTCCGCACCTTCATCTCGCTCCCCGCCGGGGTGGCGAAGATGCCGTTCTGGCGCTTCACCACCTACACCCTGCTCGGCTGCATCCCCTGGGTGCTGGCGCTGGCGATCGTCGGCGAAAAGGTCGGCGACAACTGGGAAGACTGGCGCCACAAACTCGGCTACCTCGACTACGTGGTCGCGGCGGCGATCGTCTTCGGCATCGTCTACTGGATCGTGAAGCGGCGACGCGGCGGCCCGGCCGAGGTCACTAGCTCCAGCGGCGTCTGAGGACTCAGCCGACGCGCCGCGGATCTGCGCCCGCCCGCCGCACCGACAGGTAGAGAATCGCAATGGTGGCGATCGGGCTCAGCCACCAGGCGGGAAGGCCAAGTGCCGCCACTACGGCCGTCGCCCCCAACATTACGACGACGCCGAGCGCGACTCTCCAATCGTCGCCGACGACGAATTCCCAGATGCCGAGCGCCGCGCCTCTCGTCATCCGCTCGCCGACCCAAGCGCGAGCCGGGAACGATCGCCGCGCAGGCCGCGAACCATCAGCCATGAAGCAGCGGCAATGAGCGTGGCCAGCACAGGCAAGGCGGCGTCTCCTCCGGGCCAAGAGGCACCCGCACCCTCCGCGCCCCAGAAGACTCCGAAGGTGGTCAGCAGCACACCCACCACAAACTTCATCGAGTTCTCCGGCACGCGGGCCAGGGGCGCTCGGGCCAACAAGCCGGCCGCTACCACTGCGAGGACGGCCAGCACAGCCGCGAAGGCGGCGAGGGGCACATCGTCTTGGTTGGCGCCGAAGGTCAAGACGATGAACGCGACCTCCAGGCCCTCGAGCAGGACCGCTTTGAAGGAGATCGCGAACGAGTAGGAGTCGATGCCCTCGCTCAAAGTCGCTCCTTCAGCCGCAGCCGTCTCCTCCTCAAAGGTCGCCATCTCGTCATGGAGCGCCTTTGCTCCCCCGGCTCGCAAGATCGCCTTTCGCAGCCACTGCAGCCCGAAGACCAGGAGCAGACCTCCGACCACAAGGCGCAGAACCTCAATCGGAAGGACGGTGAGCGCCGGTCCAAGCGCAGCGATCACAACGCCGAGGACGACGGTCGCGACGCCGACCCCAAGCAGGGCCGAGGACCACTTGCGAGCGCTTCCAACCGCCAGGACGATCGTGAACGCCTCCACCGCCTCGACTGCGCAGGCGAGAAATACCGAGATCGCGAGGCTGAGCTGCGGGCCGCTCATGGACCCCAGGCTAGGGGTTGATCCGGGCTCGACACCGCCCGAGGGCGGTCATCGGTCATCACTCTCACCGGGTCGTCGTCCCGATGCACGGCCGCGACCTGGCCAAGGGCACGCTCAACCAGATCGTTAGCGCCTCTGGCTTGGATCGCGCCGAGTTCCTGAAGCTTCTCTGAGAGGACAGTGAGCTAGGGAGTCGTCGGCCGGTTCGATTGGCGGTCACAGGCCAGGCGCAGCGCACCTGCCCTTCAGGAAGGTTGTGTGAGTGCCGTCGTGATCCTTAACCGCGCCGCCGAAGCGAAGTGATGCCCAGCCGCACCGGCTCCATCGTGACATTGGACAACGGCACGATGCCAAGCTCACCACGTCGGTGGTGCTTCGTCGCGAGCAGGTCGCGCCCCAGCCGGTTAAGGCGCAGCGACATCGTCTGCGACGCGCCTGGCGCGAGAGAGAATGAGACCGAACCAACCTTCCGACGACCGAACGCCTCCGGTACGAAAATGGCCAGTTGCAGCTCCCCGTCGCAGGCGGTGGCGGGACTCTGGCACGAGAGTCGGATGCGGACCAGGCCATACCGATTCAGCTTCAGGGTCCTGCCGCCCATCACGACAACTCGGCCCGGAACGGTGGTCGCCTTAGGGGCTGGAGCGGTGCTTGGGGGAACACTCGGTGGGTTGTCATCCCCGGGAAAGATGCGCGCGATCATTTGCCTGGAGGTTTCCGTGCCCGAGTCCCAGGTGCTGCCGTCGAACCACAGTTCACCGTGTGGGCCGGCGGCGAGCTCCTGCGCCGACACGCCCCAAGAAAGGCCGTCTTCCCCGGGGCGGAAGGTGGTGATGTCGCCGGTTGGGGTGATCTTGCCGAGCACCGCCCGGCCGCCGGGGATCGTGAACCACATGTTTCCGTCGGGCCCGGCGACGAGGTGCTGCAGAGGGAAGCCGACTTCGTTGCGGTAATAAACAAAGGGGTTGATGTCTTCGTCCGTGAACTCGCTGATCTGGCCGGCGGGAGTGATCCGGCCGATGGCGCCGACCCCGTTGTCGGTGAACCAGACGTTGCCGTCAGGGCCCGCAGCGATGTCGATGATGTTGGAGTCGGCGGCGAGGCCTTCGCGGAACTCGGTGATCTGCCCATCCGGCGAGACCCTTCCGAGCGCTGGTTCGGCTCCGCTCAGGTCGGTAAACCAGAGGTAGCCGCCGGCGGCGACGATCCGTTCGGGCACGCTGTGCGGGTCGAGGCCGGCCTGGAAGAGGGTGATCGTAGCGCTGCCGTCGCTGTGGCGTTCGATCCGGCCGATCGCCGCGTTGGCCCCACTCCCGTAGGTGAACCAGACGTTGCCGTCAGGGCCCGCGGCGAGTTCCCCGAGCACTCCCGGAAGTTCGTATGCCCCGAGCGCGCCAGCCGCGGTGACGCGCCCGACCGCCCGCGCCGCCGTGTACCACAGCGATTCGTCGGGGCCGACGATGATCCACCACGGCTTGCCCCCGACGGGGCTGGCGTACTCGGTGATCTGGCCGGACCGGGAGATCTTGCCGATCGCCGCATCGGCGTTGGCCGAGCCGCTGTCGGCGAACCACATGTTGCCGTCGGGCCCGGCGACGAAATCCCGGATCACGCTGAAGTGGTTGAGTCCTTGGTCGAACTCTTCGACCGCCCCGTCACTCGGATCGAAACGGCCGATCAGCGCATGGAAGCTGCCTTCGGGCCAGTACCCGTCTGCAAACCAGACCGTGCCGTCAGCGCCGACCGCTATGTGATCGATATCGGTGGAGTGGCCGACTTCGACCGGGTATTCGGTGACCGAGGTCGGTGCTGCGCGGGCCGAGGCGGCAAATACTACGGTCATCAATACTGCGAGGACGACACAGCGGCATGCGTCACGGATTCCCTTGACCCCTGTCGCCGCTCCCATGCCGGCGGCAAGTATGCAGGAGACCTCCAGATCGCGCAACCGGCGCTGCCATCTCGACTTGCGCAGTCACCGCGAAACTCGATGGCTACCCCGACCCACCACGGCTAGACCTCGAATCGCGTTGTCTACAGTCGCAGTTTTGCGAGCAGGCGATCCGCGGCGGCTTGACCACTTTGGAAGGCACCTTCGGGGTGGGGAGCAACTCCTTAATGCGCATTAGTGCCTGGAATAACGGCGATATGTGGGGGTGGTTCCATTTGGTTTCGGGCTTCAGCGCCGAACCAGACCCGCCCACGCGCAGGGAATTCGCGAAAAAGCGGCTGAAGGATTCGAACCCTCGACCTTCTGCATGGCAATTACGCCGGCCTCCGAAAGCTGCGCGCCGCGAATGTAGCGGCTTGCAGGGGTTTCTCCCCGCCGCCACGGACAGCCTCAATCAGCAATACGCGGGGATATGCGCTGATATGCAGCGATCCGGGCACTTCCGCGCAGAAGTGCCCGAGATTCGAGATGGCGGTTTGATTGCATCGTCGCCACGCGTTCTAGATGGGGACCTGCGAGACACCAGTCGAATCCCGATGGCGCGGATCGAGGTCAACCCGATTTCGCTTGGACGGTGACCCCCTCGTCGCGTCGACCGGCCAGCGTGCATGCTGAGCTAGGCTTCTCCGGCTATGAGCCTCTTTAGCAACGTCCTCCGAGTCCACGAGAAGCTCTACAAGGCAACCGATGGGCGGGTCGGGCATCGCCTGCTTGGCGTGCCGACCCTGCTACTAAGGACCACTGGCCGCCGCTCAAGGGTGAAACGGACCAATGGCCTCGTTTACGCTCGCGACGGTGCCGACTACCTCGTCGTCGCCTCCAAGGGCGGCTCCGACCAGCCTCCGGCCTGGCTGCTCAACCTCAAGGCGAAGCCGGAGGTGGAGATCCAGGTCGGGCGCGAGCGGCAGAAGGCCAACTCCAGGGTGGTCGAGCCCTCGGACCCAGACTACGCGCGGCTCTGGAGGATCGTCAACGAGAACAACGGCGATCGCTACACGGCTTACCAGAGCGAAACCTCCCGCCCGATCCCGGTCGTCGTCATCGCGCCGGTCGTCTCTTCAACGGCCATTCGCGCGCCTTCAACCCAGTCGTCACTTTCGACGTAGGAACCCTGGGGGGTCTTAAAGCGGCCTCCCAAGCGCCCGCTGGCGTTTCCTCAAGCCACACAGGCCGCGGCGCAAGCTGGCACATGCCGCTTAGGGGAGTCTTTTAGCGAGGTAGTGCGGCGGCGAGCTCGACCGAGAGCCGCTCGATCTGCTCCACCTTGCTTTCCGCGGCCGGGGCGGGCGACTCTGCCGCCGCTCGTCGCGGAGCCGACGCCCGCACCCGAGCTCCTTGTGAAGCGGCACAACTAGGGCGAGGCCCTCCGGCCGGAGCTGGGGCGGCTCGATTCGGCGGCAGCGTAAGACCGATGTTGCCCATCGCTGATGTCCACCGCTAGGAGCGACTTCTCGCGGGCAGCGTTTGCATAGGGTGCTGCTCTCCTGACGCTCGCAACGGAGTACCCGCGATCGCGCACGAGAATTCGGGCTCAGGCTTCGCCTCGGGCTCCAGAACCTCGGAGCTGATCGTCAACCACGCCAAAACCCCACCCGCGGCTGCAAGCACCGCACAGGCGACCATCGCCATGTGGAAGCCATCGTTCATCTTCGCCGGGTCATAGAAGCTGTCGCCGGTGAGGCCGGCGATCACCGGAAGGACAGCGACAGCGAGCAGGCCGCCGACCCGCGAGACGGCATTGTTGATGCCGGAGGCGACGCCCGCCTGTCGGGCGTCGGCGGCGGCGAGAGCGGTGGACGTCACTGGCGCCACCACGAGCGTCAGCCCCAACCCGAAGACGATCACTGCCGGCAAGACGCCGGAGAGGTAGCTATCGCCCGGCTCAATGCGGGTCAACATCAGCAGCCCGAGGGCGATCACCAGCGGGCCGACGGTCAGCGGGATCCTCGCGCCGATCCGCTGGGCGAGCGCTCCTGAGCGGGCCGAGAACACGAGCATCAGGGCGGTCACCGGCAGCGACGCCGCTCCGGCAGCGATCGGCGAGTAGCCCATCGAGATCTGCAGGAAGGAGACGAAGAGGAAGAAGAAGCCACTGAGGGCGGCATAGACGGCGAAGGTGACCAGGTTGGCGCCCGAGAACTGGCGCGAGGAGAACATCCCCAGCGGCATCATCGGGTTCGGGCTGCGGCTCTCCGCGAACAGGAATGCGACGAGGGCGAGAACTCCTCCGACCCCAGCGAGCAGGACCAGCGCGGAGGCGTCCTGATCGGGTGCTTCGATCAGCGCGTAGGTCGTCCCGGCAAGGCCCAGCGCGGCAAGGGCCACACCGCCAAAGTCAAGACCGCCGCTGGCAGAGGGGTCGCGGACCTCAGGAACGTGCCGGCTTGCCATCGCTATCACGAAGACGCCCAGCGGCAGATTGATCAGAAAGATCGCCCGCCAAGATACGGCCTGAACCAGGTACCCCCCGAGCAACGGCCCGAGTGCGGCGGCGACGCCTCCAAGCCCCGACCAGGCGCCAATCGCCCGTGACCGATCGGATGGCCGAAAGCTGGACTCGATGATCGCCAGGCTGCCGGGGGTGAGCAGGGCGCCACCGACTCCCTGCAACATCCTTGCCCCGATCAGCAGCTCCACGGTTGGCGCTACGGCGCAGAGCAGCGAGGAGAGCGTGAACAGGCCGACTCCGATGACGAAGACTTGTCGCCGTCCGTATCGGTCACCGAGAGATCCCCCGAGCAGTATCAGCGACGCGAGCGTCAGCAGGTAGCCGTTGAGGATCCACTGCAGCGAGGAGGTCGAGGCGTTGAGATCGCGGCCGATGTCGGGCAGCGCGATGTTGACTACGGTGCCGTCGAGAAACGCCATCCCCGAGCCGAGCACCGTCACGGCCAGAATCCAGCGCCCCGCGCTGCTGCCGAAGCTCACCCCCTCCGCGGAGACCGGCGGCAAACGGTCCACGTGGCCCTACGTGAACCTCTTGACGAAATCCAGTGCGGTATCGCAAACCTCGCGCCCCTCGTGATCGGTGATCGTCGCCATCTGAGTCCTCCATTGCGCCGCCATGCACTTTGCGTCTCGAGGGTCGATCTTCGCACCTTCTGTCAAGCACAGCCGACGCTCTAGGCTTAGTCGGAGCTGACTTCTTGCACTCATCTCGATCAGGTCCGGATCACCCGGCTGCCCGAGTCGGTTGAGGGCTGCGAGGAGTGCCTGGCCACCGGAGGCTCGCCGTGTGCCGCTTAGCGGACTCGGGCCTCTGTGGGAACACAGAAGACGAACTGGGCGTCGGGGTGGGCAAGTCGTCGTCGTAGCGAGGCCAGCGCAGGCAGCCCCATTCCCGCAGGCACGATCAAGTAGATCGCCCTGTAAGCGAGTACCGCGACGGTCGCGTCGGCGGCGGTCGAGCCATACAGGACGAGGGCGCCGATCAGCCCGAGGTCGAGGCCGCCTGCGCCCCCGGGAAGCGGGATCAGACCGCCGAGCTGTCCGATGATGTACGCCAACGCCAGCGCGTCGAGAGGCGGTGTCGGCAACCCAAATGCGCGGAAGCAGATCGCCAGCACGGCGATGTCGAAGAGCATGTAGCCGGTCGAGCCAGCCAGAGCTGGCGGCGAGCGCAGCTGTTCAATCGCCCCGCCGACCCCCTCATCGATGGCAGCCAGCCCGGCCTTGACGGACGCGCGGTCGGTGGCCGTGGTGAGTCGACCCGCGAACGCCCCGATGGCCAGGGCGAGGACGATTGCGACCATGCCGGCCGCGGTCGGGATACCGCCCAGTAAAAGCCGATCGTCAGGACCCGAGGCGAGGCCGCTGGCAAGGGCGATCCCACAGATCGAGAGGAAGCCGACGTTGGCGAGGCTCGTGATCAGAAAGAAGGTCACGGTGAGGCGCCCGATCTGCTCTTTCGGAACGCTTTGCTGGCGCAGAATCCAGGCGCCGAGTGCGAGGCCGCCCGCTCCGCCGACCGAGAGAAGCGAGTTGGCCGCCTGCTCGGCCAGGCCAAGTTCGGTGGCGGTACGCCAGTCCATCCGGTGGCAAAAGACACTGCGGAAGACCAGCACGTAGGAGAGGCAGGAGAGCAGCTCCGCACAGATGGCGAGGGCGATCCAGTCTGGCTCGGCACCGGAGAAGCTGGTGCGTAGAGCGCTCAGGCTCGGCAGCAGTACGACGAGCGCACCAAGTAGAGCCGCGATCGCGACGGCGAACAGGGCAGCGTGCCTAAACCTTGTCGCCGAGAGTTGGCTGGGAAGCGGTTCGGGGAGGCGATCTGCCCGCGCCGTGCGAGCGATCACGCAGACCGTTCGCCTCGCTGGAACTCCCACTGCTGACACGGGCCGCTGTGGTCGCAATAGGGCTGGTTCGCCGACTTGCCGCAACGGCACCGCGCCGCGTCGTAGGTCACCTCGATGCGCTCGCCGTCGTACCGCTTCACAGGCCGAACTGCTCCCTGTATTTGTCCGGGACCAGCGCCTCGAATTCCCGGTGGCGCTCGATGAATGCCTTGACGAACGGGCAGAACGGCAGCACGGCTAGCCCTCGCTCCCGGGTGTTTTCTAGGGCGAATCGAATCAGCCGGTCCGCGAGCCCGCGACCTTGGAAGCGCTCGTCAATCTCGGTGTGGATGAATGCGATCAGTCCGGGGCGCGCGCGGTAGGCGGTGAAGCCGACGACCTCGCCGTCGATTGAGAGCTCGAACCGGTCACGGTCGGGAGCATCGGTCACCTCGATGTGCTCTGCCGCGGACATTCGCAGAACATTAGAACGCCAAAGGGTCGGGGGTCTTCGGATCGTTGTCAGGGAGCCGGTTCCGCCGAAGGAGTCCCGCTCCTCGCGGACCGAACGTCAGCGAGAAGCGTGACCACGACCTCGTGCAGCTCCTTCTCGAGGTTGGGCTCGTTCAGGCCGCCATTCTCGTCGAAGCGCTCCGCCGCCTCGCCCACCGCAACCTCCCCTTCCGTTACTCGTGCGCCGATCGTGCCGAGAACTTTGCGCAGCTCGGCTTGCCCCCAGATGGCACCGAACATGCCGGCGCTCGCGCCGGCGACGGCGACGGGCTTGTTGCGCAGGACGTTGTCGGCGAATGGGCGCGATAGCCAGTCGAGCGCGTTCTTCAGGGCCCCGGGGATCGAGGAGTTGTACTCGGGGCTAACGAAGAAGACCGCGTCTGCCTCCCGAACCGCCTCGCGGATTCGCGAGACGGTCTCGGGGGCGTCCTCGGTATCGCAATCCTCGTCGTAGGCCGGGATATGGCGCAGCCCACGGTACATCTCGAAGTCCGCACCCTCGGCCTTGAACAGGTCCCCGGCATGGCGCAGGAGCGCCGTGTTGTAGGACTCGTGGCGCAGGCTGCCGCTGATGCCAAGGACCCGCATGGTGCTACCCCTGCTTTGCCAGCTGCAGCTCGGCGGTGATTTTCACCTCGTTGGAGAGGGCCGGTTCGCCGTTCGGGAGCGGGTTGTTCCAGCTGACGCCGAACTTGTCGCGGTCGACCACGGTCTCCAGCGTCAGCCCAAAGCGCTCGCCACCGTGGGGGTCGGCGATCGGATCGGAGATCTCGCCGGTGATCTCGGCGGTCTCGGTGTGGCCCTTGATCGTGATCTCGCCGTCGATCGTGACGCGATTTCCATCGCGCTTGACAGCCTTGGACGTGAAGGTCAGTTCCGGGTGGGCCTGGGCATCGAAGAATTCCGGGCTTTGCAGATGCCCTGCGAGGTTGTCGTCCTTGACTTGGACGGAGGCGACCTTCGCGGAGCCGGTCAGCACGCCATCGGTCGCGGCGGCGTCAAAGTCGCCGAACGTCCCGTGGAAAGTGCCCACCATGTAGTCGACGGAGAACCCGATGCTGGAGTGGATCTTGTCGACCTGCCACGTGCCGGCAGGAAGTGCCTGAACGTCGGTGGTGCTCATTGTCTGTCGCCTCCATGAGTTTTGGATTTTGGTTTGGTGGGAAGTCGTCTCTGTCTGAGCTGCCGGACTCGCGGCGAGGTGGAGATCAAGTTGTCGATGTGGTGAGACGCGCCGATAGGAACTCCCCGGCTCTGTCAAGCGCAAGCACCGCTTCGTCGAGGAGGGCCGAGTAGGCCTGAAATACATGCGGCACCCCGGGGGTTACGTCTAGCGCGACCTCGACGTCGGCGCTCGCGGCCCGTTGGGCCAAGCGGACGGCGTCGTCGAGGAGAACCTCGTGAGAACCGGCCTGCATGATCAACGGCGGCAGGCCGGAGAGGTCGGCGAATACGGGGCTGATCAGACCGAGAGCTGCGTCTTGCCCCGACACATAATCGGTGACCCGGGGCGCGAGGAGCTCCCGGCTGAGAAGCGGGTCGGTCTCACTCTTGGTCTCCATGGTCGCCCCGGCCAGGGTGAGGTCGGCATACGGCGACATGAGATAGGCCGCGGCCGGCAATGGCAGCCCGTGGTCGCGGGCGTTGACCATGGTGGCTACGGCGAGTCCGCCCCCGGCCGACTCTCCCGCGAAGGCGATGTCCGAAGGGGATATGCCGCTGTCCAAGAGGGCTTCATAGGCCGCGAGAGCATCGTCGACCGCCGCCGGATACGGGTGCTCGGGGGCGAGCCGGTAGTCGACGGAGATGACCTTGGCATCCGTTCGGCGACCCACCTGCGAGGCCAGGTCAGCGGCGAGAAAAGCGTCCCCCATCACGTACACCCCGCCGTGGAAGTAGAGAACGACGTGGCGAGACTCGATTCCGTCGACTGTGATCTCGGCGGTCTTGACGCTGCCCAGCGCGCCCTCGGTCACAGTCACCTCGGGGGGCAACGGCTGTGCCGACAGCAGCTCTCGGAGCATTTGCCGTTGTTCGTTGACGTCGCTGTCGACGGGGAAGGCTGACTGCCGCAGGATTCCGTCGAGGGTCGCTTGTTGCTCGATGCTCACGAGGAAGCTCCATTCGGTTTGGATCGTTTTGGCAGCCCCCCGACACGGCGCAGGAAACCACGCACTGCCAGATCGGCGATCGAGGAGCTCTCTGGGCGCTTGCGAGCGCCTCGGGCGCGTCGGGCGCGCAGGACGTCCCCCGCCGCGTCTGTCTCGGACTTCAGGGTCATTCTTTGAGCAGCCTCTCCGTCAGCACGATCTCGACGATCCCAGGCACCGTCTCCTCCCTGTTCCAGTCGCGCTGCAGCTCACAGGCAAGCGAGACCCAGCTGATCGGCTGGCCGCCGGCATGAACGGTTCGTTCGATGCCGGCAAGGTGCGCCTCCGGGGAAGTGCCGCCAATCGCGTCGACGACCGGGTAGACCTCATAACCCTCCCTGAGGGCGTCCAGGGACGGGAAGGCCATGCAGACCTCGGTCCAGAGCGCGCACATCAGGAGCTTGCGCCGCCCGGTGGCTTTCACGGCCTCCACGAAGTCGACGTCCTCCCACGAGTTGATCGCGGTGCGGTCGATCGGCGCATAGTCCTCGAGCTCCGCCGCCAACTCCGGCAGGGTCGGCCCCTGCCCGTTGGCGACCTGGATCGTGGAATGGACGATCGGGACCTCGAAGAGCTTGGCCACTTTGACCGTGGAGATGACGTTCTTCAGCAGCAGGTCGTGGTCCATCGAGCGCACGGTCCCGATCTGACTCGGCTGGTAGTCGATCAGCAGGAGCGCCGAGTTCTGCGGCGTGATCAGGTGGTCGCCGGCCTGGTCGCGGATCGGGGTGCTGGTCATCGGTCTCTCCCTCGGGTGTGTTGGGCAGGTGGGTGTCGTCTAGGCATGACGCGGGGGGCCTTTCAGGACGCGGCCGAGCAGTGCCCCGGCGCCGAGGACGCCCAGGCCGACGAAGATGGCGAAACCGAGGACGGTGTCGGGCGGGCTCGCGCCTCCGTTGAGCGCGACGCCGGCGCCGATCACCGGAATCGAGAGACCGACGAAGAGGGAGATCAGGAGGTCCGAGGTCATCTCCACCCGGGCCTCCGGCGGCGTAGCTTCGAGCACGAGGCCGGTCGTCCCTTTGAAGACGGCGCCCGCTCCCGCTCCGATCAGCGTGCCGGCGAGGAGGAAGAGCGCCAGGCTCGGCGTCGAGAGCCGCACGGCGACGACGAGCAGCGCCAGGCCGGTGAGCATCGAGAGCGTGCCGAAGGAGAAGACCCGGGAGGCCGGCAGCTTGCTCGTCCCCAGTTGGGCGGCGACACCCGCCGCGAAGACCAGGAACAGGGTCAGGCCCGCGAGGGCGTGCGAGGAATGACCGAAGACGACCGACAGCAGGAGCCCGGAGAGTCCGGCGAAGAGACCGTTCGCCGCGAAGGCGGCAAGGGTCACCACACCGGCCGGGATCAAGAGCCTGATCGGACGTGGCGCGCGCGGCTTCGGGTCAGGCGACGGCGTCGGCGCTGGCGGGGCCGTCTCGGGCACCCCGACCAGGGCGACGAGCCCGACCGCGCCGAGGGCGAGAACGAGCAGGTAGGGCACGAGCAGCGGTGAGCGCACCCACTCGGCCAGACAGCCGGCGACCAACGGGCCGATCCCCAGCGCCCCGACGTTGACGGCCGTGCCGACGTTCCTGGCAGCGACGGGAGAGCCGCCGGGGTCTTCGAGGACGCGCAGCTCGATCAGATAGGCGATCGCCGTCCCGGCTGCCAGCCCGACCGCGACCCCAGTGACGAGGCGCCCGAGCAGGAGGCCCGGCAGCGCCTTCCATGCCGCCAGGATCGCGGCCGCGAGCATCATCGTCACCACCGCGCCGAGCATCACCTTGCGGCGACCCGCCTTCGCGGCGATGAATTGCACCGCCAGCAAGGTGGCGATCGTGCCGCCGGCGAAGATCGCGTAGACGATCGTCACCGTCAGCGTCGAGAGGCCGTCGCGTTCGCGATAGAGCCCGTAGAGCGGACTCGGCAGCGTGGCGAACGACATGACGACGAGGAAGGCGAAGGCGACGGCCCAGAAACCGGGGACGAGCCGCCTTCTCACCAGACCCTCATCCCGCCGTCGATCACGAGGTCGATGCCGGTCACATATGCGCTCTCCCCGGAAGCCAGGAAGAGAGCCGCGTTGGCCACGTCCTCGGGCGCCCCGAAGCGACCCAGGAGCGTGCGGTCGAGCATCTCCTTTGCCCAGTCGCCGTCCGTGAGCTCGCCCTTGGTCGCGTTGCTTTCGATCAGGCCCGGCGAGATCGAGTTGACGCGGATCCCATGCTCACTCCCCTCCATTGCGAGCTGGCGGGTCATGCCGATGATCGCCGCCTTGTTGGTGGTGTGGGCCAGCGAAGGCAGGAGCTTGAAGCTCAACGAGCCGTTCAGCGAGGCCATATTGACGACAGCCCCGCGACTGGCCTTCAGGTGGGGCCATGCCGCCCGGGTCAGGTAGAAGACGAGGTCGACCTCGTCCCTTTGGGCAGCTGCCCACTCCTCGTCGGTGAAGTCCTCGAGCCGGTGGAAGTGGGATCTGGCGGCAATGTTGTAGAGGACGTCGATCCCGCCGAACTCACCGACCGCGAGCTCGACGAGCTTCGTGCATTCGGCGGGATCGCTGAGAACACAGGGCTGAAGCGAGACCATCTGTCCACCAGCGGCTCGGACAGCCTCGAGCGTCTCCTCCGCGTGCTCGACCGCCACGTCGCAGCCGACGACCAGCGCCCCCTCCCGGGCGAAGGCCAGGGCGGCGGCACGCCCCATGCTTCCGCCGGTGCCGGTGACGACGCAGACCTTCTCGTCCAGCCGCCCGGGCATCTCTAGCTCGCTCCCTCGAGGAACGCGGCCGCTGCCTGCTTCTCCGCCTCGGCGACGCCGACCTCCTCGGTCAGCTTCGGGGCCTCGCGGAAGTACCAGTAGATGACCTCCTGGGCGGCAGACGCAGCAGGCGAGGCCCAGTCGCGGAAGAGCTCGGTGGTGACTGCGAGCGCGCTGGTCGGCACCGCCCCGGCGTGCGCGAGCCTCTCGATAGCGGTGCGGTGCGCGACCTGCGAGCGCCCGCCGACGGCGTCGGTGACGTAGAGCACCTCATAGCCGTCCTTCAGCGCCTGGACGGTGGCGAAGGTCTGGCAGATCTCGGTGTGGAGGCCGGCGATGATCAGCCGCTTGCGCCCCGTCGCCTTGACCGCCGCGCGGAATGCGTCGTCCTCGAAGGCGTTCATCGACGTCCTGTCGATCGGCTCGATGCCCTCCAGCTCGGCGACGATCGAGGGCAGCGTCGGGCCGTTGAACCCGAGCTCGACCCCCACCGTCGACAGCACGATCGGCATCTCGAACCCTTTGGCGGTCCTGGCCAGGAGCCTCACGTTCAGCTCGACCAGCGCGGCGTCGGTCTCCGAGCGGATGACCTCGAACATCTCCTTCTGGAAGTCGATCAGCACGAGCGCGCAGTCCTCGTACTTCCAGACCCCTAGCTCCTTGTTCATGCCCCATCTCCTCCTTGTGGTCCGTTTTCAGAAATCCGGCTCGTCGTGGCGATGCCACCCCGCGCTTGACCCTCTGCCTGGGCTCCCTGCAGGGCGGCCGTCGTGGCCGTCGCAGACGAAGAGGAGCAGGCCACTGCGGCCGCTTCCGACGAAGAGGAGCAGGCCGCGGCCGCGGCCCCGGAGCTGAGTTCGACCTGTGCCGTGCTGCCGGAGCTGCGCATCAACAGCAACGTGGCGATCAAGCCAAAGACGGCGAAGGCGGCGCCGACGAGGAAGGCCGACTGGAAGCCTTCGGTCAGCACAACCGGGTCGTGCGAGCCGTTGATGATGCCGTTGGCGACGGCGGCGAGGATCGCCAATCCGAGCGCCCCGCCCACCTGCTCGGAGGTATTGATCAGGCCGCTCGCCAGCCCCTGTTCGCGGTCCTCGATCCCGGAGACCGCGGCGATAGTCAGCGGCACGAAGGCAAGGCCGAGCCCAACCGCCGCGAGCAGCGAGGGGCCGAGAATGTCGCCGAGGAAGCTGCCGTGGACCGAGATCTGGGAGAACCAGGCAAGCCCGGCGGCGATCAGCGCCATGCCGATCGCGAGGATCGGCTTGAAGCCGACTTTCGTCACCAGTTGCGATGCGACTCCCGCCGAGATGATGATCGAGCCCGCCAACGGGAGGTAGGAGAGGCCGGCCTTGATCGGGCTGTAGCCGAGCACCTGCTGCATGTAGAGGGAGATCAGGAAGAACATCGACAGCAGCGCGGCGCCGGTCAGGATGCCGACAATGTTGGCGCCGGTGACCGTTCGGGTGCGGAAGATCGAGAAGGGCACAAGAGGGGCCCGCGAGCTCCGCTCGATCGCGACGAATGCCGCCAATAGCACCACCGAGGCGACCAGGGTGCCGATCGTCTGAAAGGAGCCCCAGCCCGCAGTTTCGCCGTCGAGCAGGGCGAAGACGAGCGCCGAGATACCCAAGGTGATCGTCAAGGACCCGGCGATGTCGAACTGGCGGACCCCCTCCTCATCGCGGCTTTCGGCGATCAGGGTCGGCGCGATCAACACCGCCGCGATTCCGATCGGGACGTTCACCCAGAGCACCCATTCCCAGCCCAGGCTTTCGGTGAGGATGCCCCCGAGAAGGACGCCGGCAGCAGCCCCCGAGCCCGCCACCCCACCCCAGATCCCCAGCGCTTTGTTGCGCTCGGCGCCGTCTTTGAAGGTGGTGGTGACGATCGAGAGCGCCGCCGGGGAGAGGATCGCCGCGCCCAGCCCCTGGACGGCGCGAGCCGCGATCAGCTGCCCGGAGCTGGTCGCGAGCCCGCCAGCGAGCGAGGCCAGCGAGAAGAGGACGAGGCCGAAGAGCAGGACGCGGCGGCGACCGAGCAGGTCGGCGAGACGGCCGCCGAGCAGGAGGAAACCACCGAAGGTAAGGACGTAGGCGTTGACGACCCAGGGCAGACTCGACTCGGTGAAGTTGAGCGCAGTGCCGATCGTCGGCAGCGCCACATTGACAATCGCCGAGTCGAGAACGACCATGAACTGTGCGACGCAGAGCAGGATCAGGGCGATCCATCGCTTGTCGCGGGCCGCGCTCGGATCGGTCATCGGGGTTCCTTCGTCTCGTTTGCCAGTCGACTCACGGGTGGACCTGAGAGGCGTAGCCGAGGTCGAGTCGGATCGACTGCATGACGTGGAACGTCGTGCTGGCGGTGAAGACGTCGGCCGCGGCGAGCACGTCGACGTACTTCTCGATCACTGGTTCAGCGGCGGCAGCAGCGACCGCGTCGAGGTAGCCGCGCACCGCCGCCCAGGTGTTCTCGCCGTATTTGACGAAGAACGGCGTCGGGTCGACGGTGTCGAGAGCCTGGCGCGACGCCGCTTCGATATCGGCCATGTAGCGCTGGTGCAGCGCGATGTCCTCGCGGTCGCCGAGGCGCCCCATGTGCCCGCCGATGAAGTGCTTCCACGGGTAGGCGACTGCGGTCTCGGGAGCCTTTATGTATCCCTGCACGTCCTCGGTGAGATTGCTCTGGTAGACCGGCGCCCAGCCCGGGTTGACGATGTCGACCAGCATCAGCGTGTCGTGATCGGGCAGGTGGATGAAGATGTTGTCCGGCGAGTGGTTGGCGTAGTGCCAGAAGAGGTCGATCCGCTCCCCGCCGATCTCCAGGCTGCGGCTGTCCCCGAAGGTCTCCTCGGGCACGGGCCGCGCTGGATCGTCGTCGCGAATCAGGAGGTTCCGCGTCTCCTCGTGGCCGATCAGGGCGACGTCCCCGTTCGCGGTGAAGAGCGAGGCCGCGCCGGCGTGGTCGGCGTGGTGGTGGGAGTAGATGAGGTGCGTGACCTTGTTGCTGACGCCGTTGGCGGCGGCGATCTCGTCGACGGCCCGCTGGATGTTGTGGCCGATCGTCGGCGGCGCATCAAGCAGGACGACGCCGTCGGCGGTGGTCAGGAAAGCCGACTGGTAGGTGCCGTCGGTGACCCAGTAGAGGTTCCCCTCGACCCGGCCGACGTAGTAGCCCTGCTCGTTGAGCGCCGGACCCATCGCCGCTTGCGGAAGCGGTGCGTATTCAGGCAGGTCGTCGACGCCTCCCCGCGTGTTCGCGTGTGCCTCAGTCGTCGTGTCCGGTTCGCTCATGATTCCTCGCTTCCTCGTCGTCTCTTAGGGCGTCCAGTTGTCGAGCGCCGGGGTCACCTGGAGCTCGTGGGTCATCGCCCGCGGGGTCTGACTCGCCAGGTAGGCGACCGCGCCGGCAAGGCTCGGCTGGTCGGCGGTGCGAGCGTCGTCGTCCCCGGTCCGGTCGATGCCGGCGTCTACAACCAGGAGCGCGACGTGAATTTCCTCCTCGCGCAGCTCCAATGCTGCCGCTTGGGTGAGTGCGCGGACGCCGAAGGCGCCGGCCGCCCAGAGCCCACGGCCGGGCATCGCCCGCTTGGAGGAGCCGCCGGTGATCTGGACCGCGGTCGCCTGGCCGCCCTGCTCCTTGAGGTAGCGGGCAGAGGCGCTCAGGAACGCGTATGCCCCGCGGGCCGGCATGGTGGCCCAGCGATCGAAGGCCTCCGGCTCGCTCTCTGCCAGGGGGCCTCCCCCGAACGGGGCGACGAAGGGGCCGGCATACGGCGAGGCGGCGTTGACGACGAGGTCGATCCGCCCGAAGCGCTTGCCGGTCTGCTCGAGGGCGGCGAGGACCGAAGCCTGGTCGGTCACGTCGACCTCCAGCGCGAACGCGCCGGCGCTACCTACCCGCTCCAAAGTCTCAGCCGAAACGGCGCCGCCCGCCACGTCCCAGCCGTCGCCGATCAACCGCTCGATCACCGAGAAGCCAAGGTTGCGAGCTCCGATCACAAGCGCAGCGGACATCGGCCCCCCGTCCTTTCGCTCGTGGCCAAAACGCTCATCGGCCGAGCTTCCTCGCCCTCAACAGGCGCTCGCATCCCTGAATCCCTTAGTCGTGACCCGGGTGCCCTCGTCATGCTGTTGTACCGAGATGAGCGAAACTTCAACGGCGGTTCTCCGATCGACAAGTCAGCTGCTCGGCCGAAGACGCGAGCGAGAGGTGCTCGACCGGCTGCTTGGCGGCGCACGCGAAGGACGAGGTGGCGTCCTGGTCCTCCACGGCGAAGCGGGCGTCGGGAAGACGGCCCTGCTCGACTATGCCGCGGAGGCCGCCGACGACTTTCGGATCGCCCGCATATCCGGCATGGAGGGAGAGATGGAGCTCCCTTTCGCGGTAGTCCAGCAGATGTGTTCCCCCTTCCTCGAGTTGGCGGAGCGCCTGCCGCAGCCTCAGCGTGAGGCGCTCGGCGTAGCGTTCGGGCTCGGCAGCGGGCCGGTACCGAGCCGATTCCTGGTGGGCTTGGCGATCCTCGGCCTGTTGTCCGAGGCGGCCGAGGAGCAACCGCTCCTCTGCGTCGTCGACGACGCGCAGTGGCTCGACGACGCCTCGGCGCGTGCGCTCGCGTTCCTGGCCCGCCGCCTCTCGGCCGAGAGGATCGTGCTCCTGTTCGCCGCGCGCAGCCCCGGCGAGATGCTCGCGGGGTCACCGACGCTCCGAGTCGAGCCGTTGGGGCGAGTCGATTCGCGAGCGCTGTTGGCGTCTGTCCTACCGGCCCCGCTGGACGAGCACGTGCTCGACCGGATCGTCCTCGAGACTCGCGGGAACCCGCTGGCGCTCCTCGAGCTGCCTCGCGGGTTGACGCCGGCCCAGCTCGCCGGCGGATTCGGCCTGCCGGCCGCAATGCCCCTGCCCGCCAGTATCGAGGAGAGCTTCACCCGCCGCCTGGCCGGCCTCTCCTACGATGCGCGGCGCTTCCTGCTCCTCGCGGCGGCTGACTCAGTCGGCGATCCGGCGATCGTCTGGCGGGCGGCGGAGCAGCTGGGGATACCCGGTTCGATCGCGGACACGCTCGAAAGCGAGGGACTCCTGGACGTGGGCCCCAGGATCGTCTTCCGCCATCCGCTGGTCCGCTCGGCGGTATACCGGGACGCCGGCGTGAAGGAACGTCGCGCGATCCATCGCGCCCTGGCCGACGCGACCGATGCGCAAATCGACCCCGATCGTCGCGCCTGGCATCTGGGGCAGGCAACGTCGATGCCGGAGGAGGACGTCGCGCTCGAGCTCGAACACTCGGCCGGCCGGGCGCGGGCGCGAGGGGGGTTCGCGGCAGTCGCCGCCTTCCTCGAGCGCGCGGCGGATCTGACCCCCGAGCCCGGGCGGCGCGCGCAGCGATTGCTCGCCGCCGCCGTGGCGAAGCGCGACGCCGGCGACCTCGATGGCGCACTCGGGCTGTTGGCGGGTGTCGAGCGCGGCGCGCTGGACGAGCTCGGGCGCGCCGGGGTCACCCTCCTGGAAGCGCAGATCGCGCTGGAGCAACGGCGCGGCGCCGACGCTGGCCGGCTTTTCCTCAGTGCGGCGATCCGCCTGCAGCCGGTCGACCCCGACCTGGCCCGTGACACCTATCTCGAGGCCCTCGGGGGCGCGCTCACCCGGGACGTCCAGGTCATCGGCGGCGCGGAGGCCGTCGCCGCGGCGGCGCGATCGGCGGCCCCGAGCCCGGGTCCGCCGCGGTGTGTGGACCTGCTGCTCGATGCCTTCGCGGTCCGCCTGACCGACGGCTACACGGCCGCCGCGCCGATCTACGCGCGAACTCTCGAGCTCGTGGTGGCCGCAGACCCTCCCCCCGACGAGGATGTCGGCCGGTGGCTGTCACTGTCGAGCGCCAGGGACAGCAACGTCCTGGCGCTGGAGCTATGGGACGACGAAGCCCTGCATCTTCTAGCCGCCAGGCAAGTTCAGGTCGCACGCGATGTGGGGGCGCTCGGACACCTGGAGTTCGCCCTCAGCTTCCTGGCCAGGAGCCACATGCTCGCCGGTGAGCTGACGACGGCCGCGTCGATGCTCGACGAGGCAAAGTTGATCGCCGAGGCGACCGGCAACCCGGAACTCGTGAACGCCCCGCTGGTCCTCGCGGCCTGGCGCGGCAAGGAGTCAGATGCCTCCGAGCTGATCGACGCGAGCTCCGAGGAGGCGACCCGACGGCGATGGACCTCCAACAGCTACGCGAGATCGGTGCTCTACAACGGCCTCGGACGATACGAGGACGCGCGCGACGCGGCCTGTGAGGCGATGCAGCCCAACCCGATCGGCTACGGGACTTTCCTGGTGCCCGAGTTGGCCGAAGCGGCATCGAGGACGGCCGACGAGGCGATGCTCGAGTACGCGCTCGAGTGGCTCTCCGAGCGGGCCCGCGTGATCAGCTCGGGTTGGGCGAATGGCATCGAGGCGCGTGTGCGTGCGCTGTCGAGCACGGGCGAGGACGCCGATGGTCTCTATCGCAAGTCGATCGAGCACCTCTCCGGTACCCGCGCCCGAATCGAGCTCGCCCGATCTCGCCTTCTGTACGGGGAATGGCTGCGGCGCGAGCGACGCCGCGTCGACGCCCGAGGGCAACTGCAGACGGCCCTCGAGGAACTAACAGAGATCGGAGCAGAGGCGTTCGCGCGCCGCGCCGAGCGCGAGCTTTTGGCCACGGGCGCACGCGCGCGCAAGCGGACTGTGGAGACGGTCGACCAACTCACGCCGCAAGAGGCCCAGGTCGCGCGCCTCGCGGCGGACGGACACACGAATCGGGAGATCGCCGCTCAGCTCTTCGTCAGTCCGAGCACGGTCGAATACCACCTCCGAAAGGTATTCCGCAAGCTCGACGTGAAGTCGCGCACCCAACTCGCCCGTCGCTTCGGCGGCGAGGAAGCGCCGACCGGGACGACGCCGCTCGATTGAGTCATCCGCCGTAGGCGGACAGACACGAGCAAGTGCCGCGGAGTCGCCATTCGGGCCGGGCCTGACTCGGGGAGCCGGTGCTAGGCGCCTTCCAGCTCGGAGAGGTCGACACGCCGGACTGGCGCTTGAAGGCGTCAAAGAAGTAACAACTGAATAGCCTTTCAGTTAAAGTCGCATCCGTGAGCCACGGCGCCGCCGTAAACCCCGCCGACCTCCTCGACCGCGACCTGGCCGCGCAGGTCGCCGAGACGATGCAGGCCCTGGCGACGCGGAGCCGCCTGCGAATCCTCGCCCGCCTTTACATCGGGCCGTGCTCGGTCAGTGAGCTTTCTGACGCGCTGGAGATGGAGGGCTCGGCGATCTCCCAGCAGCTCCGCATCCTGCGCCACCTCGGCCTCGTGACCGGGACGCGCTACGGTCGCCGGGTCGTCTACGCGTTGCACGACGAGCACGTCGGCCTGCTGCTGGAGGAGGCGATGTCCCACGTCGAGCACCTGCGGCTCGGCCTGGCCGAACACAGCCACGGCAAAGCGGCTGTGGCATAGACGGATGGCGAACGGCGGCCACGGTCACACCCACGGCCTGGTCGATCCCTCGATCAAACGCTCGCGGGCGGGCGTGCGGGCCGTCGTCCTCTCCTTCGTGGTGCTTGGACTCACCGCACTGGTGCAGGTGGCGATCTTCGCCACGACCGGCTCCATCGCCCTGCTCGCCGACCTGATCCACAACTTCGGTGACGCGGCCACCGCGATCCCGCTCGGCACCGCCTTCCTGATGCGCTCCGAGCGAGCCGAGCTCTACGCGGGCTACTTCGTCGTCTTCGCCATCTTCGTCTCCGCCGCTCTCGCCGGTTACGAGGCGATCGACCGCCTGATCCACCCCGAGGAAGTCAGCCACCTGCCCGTCCTGATTGGCGCCGGCCTGCTCGGTTTCCTCGGCAACTGGCTGGCGGCGCTGATCCGCCTCGCAGCCGGGCGCACGCTCGACAGCCCCGCCCTGATCGCCGACGGCAACCACGCCAAAGCCGATGCCTACGTCAGCCTCGCAGTCGTCGCCAGCGCGATCGCGGTGTCCTTCGGCTTGACCCTGGCCGACCCGCTGATCGGCCTCGGCATCAGCGCTCTCATCATGCGGATCACCTGGCAGTCCTGGCGCACGGTTCGCGACGGTCACGCCCACACCCATTCCCACTAGCCTCCGCCGCTCCGATCATGGCCGCTACCGACGCCAGTGCCATCGAGTCCCCGCTCCCTTCGGGGGCGGGCGACTCTCCCGGCTCGATCTTCGTCCGCTTCCTCAAGTTCGGCCTGCTCGCCTGGGGCGGGCCGGCGGCGCAGATCGCGATGATAAAGCGCGAGTGCGTCGATGAAGAAGGCTGGATCGACGAGCAGACCTTCAAGAAACTGCTAGCCGTCTACCAGGTGCTCCCCGGCCCCGAGGCGCACGAGCTCTGCGTCTACTTCGGCCGCCTGCGCGGCGGCAAGCTCGGCGGCTTCCTTGCCGGACTGGGATTCATGTTGCCGGGCTTCATCCTCATGCTCGGCCTCTCGATCCTCTACGTCGAGGCCCACCTCGCCTCCCATCTCCACGCCCTCTTCTACGGGCTGACCGCGGCGATCGGGGCGCTGGTCGCCCGCGCCCTGGTCCGCCTCAGCAAATCCTTCGTCACTGACGTGCCGCTGGCAATCATCGCCGTCGTCGGCTTCGGCCTGACCCTGTTCGCAGGCCTCACCTTCGTCTTGGTCCTGCTCGGCGGCGGCATCGCCTACGAGCTGTGGAAGAACAGACACCGCTGGACCCCCGGCAGGGGCAACACCTTCAGCATCAGCCCGCTGGCGCTGCTCGCCGTCGCCGCCGGGGCGATCACCGTCTCGCTGACCGCGGAAATCTTCCTCGAGGGACTGAAGGCGGGGCTGCTCACCTTCGGCGGCGCCTACACCGTGATCCCCTTCCTGCGCGAGGCCGCCGTGGAAAGCCACCACTGGCTGAGCGCCAGCCAGTTCAACGACGGCCTGGCGATGAGCGGCATCCTGCCGGCGCCACTCATCATCTTCTCCACCTTTGTCGGCTACATCGCCGGTGGACTGACCGGCGCCCTGGTGATGACGCTCGGCATCTTCCTGCCGGCCTTCGTCTTCCCGATCTTCCTCCACCACCAGCTCGTCGCCGTCGCCGAAAATGAGCGCCTGCATCCCTTCCTGCTCGGCGTCGCGGCGGCGGTGATCTGGTTGATCGCCGCGGTCACGGTGACGATCCTCGAAACCAGCGTGACCGACGTCTACACCGCCCTGATCGCGCTCGGCGCCTTCGCCGCTCTCAATCGCTGGCACTCAAAGCTCACCGTCGTCTACGTGATGGCGACAGCGGGCATCATCGGCGTCGTGCTTCAACACACGGTGGTCTAGAAGGCCGCGAATCGAACAAGACTGATGCCTCCGGCAACTAGGCAATAGACCGCAAACGGCTTCAGCACGCCGTCTCAGCTCGGGTCTCGGCCCTTCTCGGAGATGCACCCGAGCAGCAACCGATCCTGAGCCTTGCGGTCATCGTGCTTCTGGCCTCCGGGCTCCTCGCAGCCGCGGTGGAGAAGGAGATAGAGCACGTCTTCGAGCTGGCGGGACACGTCTACCAGGTGAGCCGTTGGTCCTAGCGGCACCGGCGGCGGCTTCCTTCCGGCGACCCTGGGCTTTAGATGGGACGGATATGGTCGCCCGTCGTGAGCGCAGCAGCCACACCGACCCCCGAGCCGATCGGCGCCGACCCGCGGCCCGATCGCCTCTATTGGCGAGAGGCGGTCGCTCGTCACGAGCAACCCTCGCTGCCCCACAGCCTGCTTGATCTTGCCACTTCGGTGGTGCCCTATCTGGCGATATCCGTGGCGATGTACCTCTGTCTCGACGTCTCGGTCTGGATCACCTTTGCCCTCGCTGTTCCGGCGGCGGGCTTCCTGCTGAGGACGTTCATCGTCTTCCACGACTGCGCCCACGGCTCCTTCCTGCCGAGCAAGCGAGCGAACCTGTGGGTTGGCAGGTTCGCTGGGCTGCTCGTCTTCCAGCCGTTCGCGAACTGGCGCCACAACCACGCCGTCCACCACGGCAGCTCCGGCGATCTCGACCGGCGGGGTACCGGCGACATCGCGACGCTCACGGTCGAGGAGTACCTCTCCCGGCCCTGGAAGTCGCGGCTGGGTTACCGTCTCTTCCGCAGTCCGGTGGTGATGTTCGGGATCGGGCCGATCTGGTCGCTGATGATCGGACCCCGCATCTGGTCCAACAAGATGCGACCGCGCCAGCGCCGCAGCATCCTCGCCACGAACCTCGTCCTGGCTCTGCTGATCGCCGCGATCTCCTGGCTCGTCGGACTGCAGGCATGGTTGCTCGTACAGATACCTACGGCCGTCCTTGCGGGCACGCTGGGGGTCTTCATGTTCTACGTCCAGCATCAGTTCGAGGACGTCTACTGGGAGAGCTCGGACCGGTGGAGCTACGCCGATGCCGCCCTGCAGGGAAGCTCCTACCTGAAGCTTCCGAAGCTCCTCCAGTTCTTCACCGGCAACATCGGCCTTCATCACGTCCACCATCTCAGCGCAAAGATCCCCAACTACCACCTTCAGCGAGCCCACGACGAGAGCCCGATCTTCCATGACGTGCCGGTTCTCGGCATCGTCGACGGCCTGCGGGCGATTCGGCTCAAGGTGATCGACCGCCAGAGCGGCCGCTTGCTGACCTGGCGTGAGGTCAAGGCTCTCGCCTAGACACAGGGGGATACATGGCTGAAACACCAGTCCTTGTCCCCGACACGCAGCTCGCATGAAGATTGGAGTCCTCGCGACGCTTGCCGCAACGGCATTGGCCGCCGCCGCCAGTCTGCCCGCCTGGTGGATCAGCCCGATTGCAACCCTGTCGATCCTTTACTGGTCGGTCAGGCGCGAGGGCGGCCGGAGGCGCCGCACAAGCGGCCATTACGTCAATAACCCGTCCCCGGAGGACGATGGCGTTGGCGGCGCGTGCTGAGTGGAGACATTCCTCGAGCACGTTCCTCGCATCTAAACCTCATAAGGGCCCCCCGGGCGGATCGCACCCAGCGAGCCCGTTAGCCCGCGGCTGATCCCACTTCGGAGGCAGCCTTTTTGATGAGTGCAGCCACGGCTGCCGGCTGCGACACATAAATCGAATGACTGCCCGCAGCCTCGGCAACGGTCGAACCTGCACGTGCTGACATCTCGCGCTGGGCGGGCGGAGGGATCATCCGGTCTTCGGTCGCGATGAGGTACCAGCTCGGCTTGGACCGCCACGCCGGCTCGCTGATCTTTTCACTCAGGGCCTCAACGCCCCACGGGACCTGCGAGTCGGCCATGAACTCTGCCTGCTCGGGACTTACGTCGGCTGCGAATGAAGAGCGGAACTTTGCCCGGTCGAGGAACAGAAAGCCGTCCTGCGGCGGCAAAATTGGCGGCACTGGCGCACCAGGCGGCGGATCGGCAATAAGCGTCTCCACCGACTCGTCCTTGTCTGGGACAAAGGCTGCGATATAGACGAGACCAGCGACATTGGGATCGTTACCAGCCTCGGTGATCACTGCTCCGCCGTAGGAATGGCCAACGAGAATGACCGGCTCGCTCTGCGCGTCGATGACGCGCTTCGTCACGGCGACGTCGTCCTCGAGAGAAAGCGTCGGATTCTGGACGACACTGACGCTGTAGCCGTCCTTCCTCAGGGCGGTATAGACACCCTGCCAGCCGGACCCGTCGACGAAACCGCCGTGAACGAGGACGATGCTCCCCGCTGACTGAGAGTCCATGCTGGTCTCCTCTTCGGGTGAGAGAGCCCTGAAGGCTACTCGGCCCTTAAACCAGGGTCAATCTCCGCCGAAGAGTCTTGGGATGGCCATCGGAGAGCCCGCCTCCGAGGAGTACCGCCCCGTTTCGATAGGTCACGCGGCGCAGATCCTCCGGCGGCATCCGACGCCGCGCCGGCTACTCGACTCGATCGATCATCGGGTCGGGATGCTCGCCCAGGTACTCCACCCAGCGCGTCTTCGCGCATGGGTAGTGCTTGGAGGCCTCGACCAGATCCATGAAGCCGACGATCGTCGCCTCGAAGCGTTCCTGCAACTGAGCGTTGGCAAGCCGCTCGTCCTCGCCGAAGGCCTGGTGGGCCTGGGCGAGGGAGAACATGTCGGGGTAGACGCGCACGCCGAGGTGCTCGAGCGGCATCCGCAGCGCCCACAGCCCGCGGTTGCCGCCGACCATCGAGGGTGAGGCGGAGAGCAGCAGGCAATGCTTCTCGTTGAAGGGCTGTGGGCTGAAGCGGGAGACCCAGTCGATCAAGTTCTTCAACCCACCCGGCATCGAGGCGTTGTACTCGGGGGAGCTGATCACGAAGGCGTCGTTGGCCTGGATGCAGTCGCGGAACTGCTCGGCGCCGGAGGGGAAGCCCTCGGTGTCCTGCACGTCGGCGTTGTAGGTGGGGGTGTCGAAGTCGGCCATCGGCCGCTGATCGACGATGCCGCCGTTGGCCTCGATAGCGGCGGCGGCGAGCCTGGCGAGGCTCCCGTTCAACGACTCGGCTTTGAGGGAGGCCGGGAAGACGAGGAAGCAGACCGGCTCGCGGTCGGGGTCGTTTGAGGTCATCGGGCGTACACGCTACGGCGCGATCTCCAGGCGCCGGATGCGGTCATCGGCGACGGTGAAGTCGTGGTTGAGATCGACGGTACCGCCCGGGAAGTTGCCCTCGAGCCGCGCGGTTACGCGGTACTGGTCATCCCCGAGCGCCTCGCTGCCCGTAATCGTGGTCGTGTACTCGTACTCGGAGGCGGCGCCCGTCCGCCAGCCCTGGATGGCATCGAGTCCATCGCGGGCTTCACCTTCGTCGATAACGGTCGCGTCGTCGCTGAAAAGCGCGACGATGCCGTCGACGTCGCGCTCGGCATCGAGCTCGAAGTAGCGCCTGACGATCTCGGGGACGTTGTCGGGCATGGGTGTCTCCCTTGCTTCGCGATGCTACCTGCCGGTGCGCCGAGGCCAAAACCGAAAGGCCTGCCTACGAGGCTCACGAGTAGGCAGGATAAAACGTATCGGGGTCGAAGCCTTGCAGATGCCAGCCACGTTGTTCCCGGTGAGCTCCCGTAGCCGCTGAATCGGCGGCCAGTGTCCGAGGGCGCCATGTCGTCGGCGGTAGTTGTAGCGCTCGATCCAACCCGAGAGGGCTGCGGTCCTCTCGGGGAAAGAGCCGTAGAGGGCGGCGTAGGTCCACTCTCTGAGCATCCTGCGGATGAAGCGCTCGGCCTTGCCGTTGGTCTGGGTGCGGATGTGCTTGATGCCCATCGCCCTGCAGGCGAGGGAATGGGCGGCGGAGCAGCAGGCGGGACCGTTGTCGGTCATCAGCCCCTCGACCGTGATCCCGTGGGAGCGGTAGAAGGCGACCGCCCGCCTCAGGAAGCCGACAACGGTCTTCGCCTTCTCGTGGGGCAGCACCTCGGCATAGGCCAGGCGGGTGGCGTGGTCAACGCAGACGTGAACCCGGTCCCAGCCGGTCTGCAGGCGTCGCACGCCGGCTGCATCGGTTTGACGGACCGCCCTCTTTGCCCAACTGAGGCCGAGCACCCTGTGACCGGCTCCGTGGGGGCCGATCCGGCCGAGCTTCTTGACGTCGATGTGGATCAGCTCGCCCGCCCGGCGTCTCTCGTATCGGCGGATCGGCTCTTCGGCGTCCAAGCGGCTGAGCTTGCCCAGGCCGATCCGCTTGAGCACCGCCGAGACGGTCGAAGTCGCCATCTCCAGGGTCTCGGCGATCTCGGGACCCGTCATCCGCAGTCGCCGCAGCGCGGCGATCGCCTCCACCCGCTCGGGCGGTGTGGCGTTGTGAACGTGCTTGGGGGCGGAGCTACGGTCAAACAGACCCGCCTCTCCTTCGGCGCGATAGCGCCCCACCCACTTGCGAGCGGTCCTCGCGCTCACTCCGGCGGCCTCGGCCGCCTCCGTGAGCGCGATCCCCTTCTCGAGAACCCGCTTGACCATGGTCGCCCTGCCCTTCGGGCCGAGGGGCGCGTTAGCGTGAATCTTCATCCGGTCATCTCCTTGGTGCTGGTGGCTTCGACACCTCCAGCCTCCAAGGAGACCCGGATGAACAACGTGCTTAGGAATTACAACTAGTGCCTGAAATGGAGGCGATATGCGGGGGTGGTTTGATTTTCCCCCGCGAGGGCCGACCGGCCCAAGTGCAGGGGATTCGATGCTAAGCGGCTGAAGGGATTCGAACCCTCGACCTTCTGCATGGCAATTAGGCCGGGCTTCGAAAGCCGCGCGGGGCGAATGTGCCGGCTTGCAGGGCTTTCGTAATGACACCGCGGAAGGCCCCCGACCAGAGATACGCGCGGATATGCAGCGATATGCGGCGATTCGGGCACTCGTGCGCGTGAGTGCCCGAAATCCGAGGAGGTAGATCACCGCGGATGAGCGGCGCCTTCGTAGCGGAGATAACTCGAGCGAAGGAGGAACGACTGTATGCACGAGTGACGACGTTCAACGGTGGCGACGGAGCAAAAGGCGCTGGCGATCGCCTTCCTTGAGAGCGAGGAGGGCTACCCGCCAGGGGACGAAACGCTGAACTCGATGTCGCCTCCGAGCAAAGACAACAGCATGGGCGAGCGCGCCGCCGTGGAGAAGTTCGAGGTGGTGCTGGAACTGGAACCCTGAGCCCGGTAGTCGAACCAGCTCCCTCCCTTTCGGGCACTTCTGGCTGACATCCAGGGCACTGAGCCCGTTGAAGTACTGAACCATTGACCCTACTCTGAACGGATGCCTGCCGATGCAAGTGGACGCCAGACATGACCGAGGCGACAGCACCAACCGCGCCTGTTTCTCGTCCCACTATGGCTCGGCTTCTCTCCGACGATCGCCTAGCGTTGCGCGCGGCGAAAGGCGACTCGCGCGCGTTCGCCGCGATCTACCGCCGCTATCACCAGGATCTGTACCGCTACTGCCTGGCGATCGTCGGCGACTCCCAGGATGCACAGGATGCCCTGCAGAACACGATGGTCAAGGTGCTAGGGGCGCTGCCGGGGGAGCAGCGGAAGATCGAGCTAAAGCCCTGGCTTTACCGGATCGCCCACAACGAGTCGATCGAATTGCTGCGGAGACGACGCGAGACGGGGGAGTTCGATCCCGAGTCGGCGATCGCCGGTCCCGGCCTGGCGGACCATGTGGAGTTGCGCGAACGACTGCAGCGACTGGTCGCCGACCTCGACCAGCTTCCGGAGCGCCAGCGCGGGGTCCTGGTCATGCGCGAGCTGGCCGGCCTCGACTTCACCGAGATCGGCGCTGCGCTGGGCACCTCCCCGGCAGTCGCTCGCCAGACGCTCTACGAGGCGCGGCTCGGCCTGCAGCAGATGGATGAGGGGCGAGAAATGAGCTGCGAGAAAGTGACCAAGGCGCTCTCAGATGGCGACGGTCGCGTCGCCCGCCGCCGCGATCTTCGCGCCCACCTGCGTAGCTGCGCGAGCTGTAGCCGCTTTCGCGAGGAAATCGACGCTCGCGAGCGAGACCTCGCTGCGCTGGCACCGCTGCCTGCGGTGGCTGCCGCCGGGCTTCTGCACAGTCTTCTCGGCGGTGGACACGGCGCCGGTGGCGGTGGCCTGGCGGGCGCGCTCGGCGGTGGAGCGGCAAAATCGATCGGTGGCGCGGCGGCCCTCAAAGGCGTGGCGACGGTCGCGGTCGTCGCTGCGATCGGCGTCACCGCGGCGGACCATGGCGGCTCGGTCCACCTCGGGCTGCCGGGCGACGGCGGTTCGCAGGCGACCCGGGAACAGCAGTCGGCGCAAAGGGGCCACGGCGCGGGACAAGCGCCCAAAGCCCCCGTCGTGCCTGTGGCCGCCGACGCAGCTAGACCAAAGACGGGGGATGGAAGCAATATCGGCACCTCTCACGCGGTCAAGGCCACCGGCGGGAAGACCGCAGGTTCTGCGGGCGCTAAGGCGGCCGCAGAACCCACCCCGGCTCCGGCTTCCCAAGGCTCCTCCGTCGCCCACCCGCACGGCAGGGGACACGAAAAGCAGCACCCCAGCTCCTCCGCACACGGACAACAGACGGCGGCAACCCACAAGGCACCCGTACACGCATCCGCCGGGACCCAGGATCATCCCACGCACCCGCCCAAGCCCTCCCATCCGCCACACCCCTCGAACCCCAGCACCGAAAACGGGTCTTCCTCATCTCCGCCCAGCGAAGCCAAGCATGAAGCGCACGGGAACACGGCCACGCCGGATGCGAGTGCCGAAGAATTCCCCCCGGGGCCAGGCAGCCGACATAGTTCCTAACACTTCACTTCCCGGTTCCACTCAAGGGAGGGCGGACACGTGAGAGGGCGGAGAGCGTTCGGGCGGCTCGGCGTGTTCGGGAGCGGGAGAGCCTTCCGGCGGCCCGGCGGACGCCGGTGGACCGGTTGCGTGGGGCGGGTTGGCAACTGACGGCGGTTCGCTGCCTGGACTGGCTGACGGTGGAGAGGGGGCGCCGATGGGTGGCGAGGCGGGGGCACTCTGCTCTTGGTGGGTCGGCGCGGCACTCGGCGGCGGCGGAGTCGAGACAGCCGGTTGCAGGACGACTTCGGCCTCGGAGCTGTTTGGTTCATGGTCCGGTTTAGCCACGGGTCTACCAGCCTCGAACGCACTAGGTGAGGTAGAGGCCGGACCGGAGAGTGCCTCGGTTTGGGGTCGACCTTCCGAGCGCGCCAAATTCGACTTGGGATCTCGCCTATCGGGGGCCCGCTGCTCAGTCGCCCCCTCCCCTCGAGGACTCTCCAGCGGGCTCAGCTCAGAAGCGCCCGCGACGAGCAGCGCGATCCATGCGAGCGCGACGACGCCGCTAAGCGCCAGCGTGCGCAGTGGCGTCGCCCGTGGCAATACATTGGGCCCCCGTGGGAGCTCTGCGGCCCGCAGCCGGGCGGCAATGTCCGCAACCTTTGCCGTCGCCAAGACCGCGACGAGGAGAGCGGAGGTAATGCCAATTAGCGTTAGCGGGATAACCGTCGCTGAGACTGCGGAGGGAGCGTTCCCGATCCCAGCTGCCGCGATCCCCAGGTAGGTGAGGCGCAGGGCGAGGTCGATGGCGGCGACCATCACCGTGGCCTGCGCGAACTGGCGACCAATCATCGCCCAGTCGCCGGCACGGCTCCGGCCCCTGAAGGTCCGCAACAGCTGGCGGAAGGGGGCCAGGAGCGCGGAGAAGATGAAGAACAGACCGCCGAGCCCAAGCCCCGGCAAACCCGCCGACACGTCAGTGACCCTTCTCGTAGATGAGTAGAGAACGCCCCGCGATGAGCTCATCCCAAAGTGCTCTGAGCATGAAGGCGCCGTTAACGATGCGCAAAACGAAGAAGCTCGGCAGCGAAGCCAAGGCGCGTCGAACCTCCCCTCGTTCGGCCGCCTGCCAGAGAACCGGCACCATTACCACCGGCGCGTCGATCAAGTAAGCCAGAAGGATCAGCGGATCAATTGCGATGGCCAGGATGGGAATTAGGACCAGGTAGGCAAGAGAAGCCAGGACTGCATCCCAAAAGGCAACGGCGACGATGGACCGCAGGTAGCCGAGCCTAAGCAGCGAGCGCCGATGCAGGCGAACGTTCTGGATGAAACCGTGCGACCAGCGCCGCAGCTGCTTGCTCATGAAACCGAAGTTGTGAGGCTCGATCGGATAGGAGAGCGCTGCGGGAAGAAAGCGAACCTGCTTCCCGGCCTCATAGATCGTCCAGGTCAGGTCCATGTCCTCGGCCATCGTCCTGGTCGACCAACCGCCCAGGGCGCGTAGCTCCTCGGTCCGGTAGATCGAGAAACAGCCTGAGGAGATCAGCGGCTTGCCGTATTGGTCCTGGACCCGCTTGAAGAAGCCGAAAGCCAGCAGGTACTCGACGTAACGTCCGCGCTCCCAGAGGGTCCGAACGTAGCGGGGAAGGACGGAGCCGCAGGCAGCGGTCACGCTTGAGTCGGCGAAAGCGGGCATGAGTAATTCGATTGCATCAGGGGCGAGCGTGGTATCGGCATCAAGCGCCATCACTATCTCGGTCCTGACGCTCTCCAGAGCGAAGCTCTGTGCGCCGGCCTTTGAACCGGTGTTCTGCGGGGAGCGAAGGACCCGGACGCCGAGCGCTGAAGCGATCTCCGCAGTCGCGTCCGTAGAGCAGTCATCGATTGCGATGATCTCGTCGGGAACAACGGTCTGCTGTTGCAACGAGCGGATCGAATCAGCAATCGAATCTGCCTCGTTGTAGGCAGGGATTATCACCGTCAAGTCCATTGTCTCGTTCGGCCTCATAGATAGCTGCGCAAATGCACTCAGGGGTGCAACGCCGTAAGCCGAGCAAAGTCAGGGTCATCTTTGCCTAGGAGTGCCGAGGCGGGCCTGGTGTCGCTACGACAGCACCAGATTTAAGTTCCGCCGACATCTATTCGATGCTGTGAGAGTCATGCATGCGCTCCCCCGTCCCCAGAGCTTGCTGATCCGGTGTGGCGGCGCCGCCCTCTTCACGATGCTTCTCGCTTTCGGCCTGCACGCCGTAACCGGCTTCGGCGGGGCCGACATGGACCGAATCTTCAACGTTTGGGTCTATGACGCCCTCATCGTGGGCGCCGCTGGATCCTGCTTGCTGCGGGCTGCGATGATTGAGCGCGAGCGCCTCGCTTGGGGGCTACTGGGCGTCGGACTAGCCGCGTGGACCGCTGGCGAAATCTATTACTCGGCAGCGCTCGCTGGTGCCGAAACCGTTCCGATCCCCTCGCTCGCGGATGCTGGCTATCTCCTCTTCTACCCGCTGGCTTATGCCGCCCTGATCGTCCTCCTGCGCGATCGGATCGGCTCCTTCCCAATCGCCCGTTGGCTCGATGGCCTCGTTGTCGGCACCGCCATCGCCGCCCTGGCGGCCGCGGTCGCGCTCGGCCCGATCGTCGACGCGAGCACCAGCGGAGATACCGCCGCAATCGTGACCAACCTTGCCTACCCAATCGCCGACTTGACGCTCCTGACGCTCGTATTCACGGCTTCGGCGTTCACCGGTTGGCGACCGGGCCTGACCTGGCTCATGCTTGGCAGCGGGCTGATCGTCCTCGCCGTTTCCGACGGCGTCTATTTGCTCCAGTCGGCACAGGGAACCTACGCCGAAGGTGGCATTCTCGACGTCGCCTGGCCCTTGGGCGTTCTCCTGCTCGCGTCTGCCGCTTGGCAGGAGCCGACTCAGCGCCAAGTCGTGCGCTCACGTGGCCTGCGAGTCGCCCTGATCCCGGCGACGGCGGCGGTGATCGCGATCGGCATCCAATTCAGCGATCGCTCGAGTTCGGTGCCGACGATCGCCGCCTGGCTCTCGCTGCTGACGCTGCTGGCCGTCGTCGTGCGGATGATGGTCTCCTTCCGCGAAAACCAGGCCAACCTCGAGTCCAGCGTCCGCGAGTCCCTGACCGACTCCCTCACCGGTCTCGCCAACCGCCGCCGCCTGATGGACGACCTCGAGGAAGCAGCGGCGCATCCGCCCGACCACCACAATGTCTGCCTTCTCGCCCTCTTTGACCTCGACGGCTTCAAGGCCTACAACGACGCCTACGGCCACCCCGCTGGCGATGCGCTGCTGGCCCGCCTCGGGGGCTGTTTGGCCGACTTCGCCGGCGAGCGGGCCACCGCCTACCGGCTCGGCGGCGACGAGTTCTGTCTGCTGGCCGTATGTACGGCCGCAGAAGTCGATGGCTTCGTCGCCGGTGCCTCGGCCGCGCTGTCGGAGCGCGGCGACGGCTTCCTCGTCACCAGCTCCCAGGGCAGCGTCCTGCTCCCCTCCGAGGCCAGTACTAGCGAGGCAGCACTGCAGCTTGCTGATCGACGCATGTACGCGAACAAGAGCCGCGAGCGCGCCTCGGCCGGTTCGCAGTCGCGAGACGTTCTGCTGAGCGCGCTGCGTGAGCGCCAACCCGACCTCCACGAACATCTCGTCGATGTTGCCCGGCTGGCGCTCCGGGTGGCCGAGAAGCTGGAAATGGACCCTGAGCAGCGCGACGAGGTCTTCCGCGCCGCTGAGCTCCACGACACCGGCAAGGTCGCGATCCCCGACGCGATCCTCAACAAGCCCGGTCCGCTCGAGGACCAGGAGTGGGAGTTCATGCGAGAACACACGCTGATCGGAGAGCGCATCATTGCCTCGGCGCCGGCGCTTGTGCCGGTGGCCCGCCTCGTCCGCTCGACTCAGGAGCGCTGGGATGGCAGCGGCTACCCCGACGGTCTGGCGGGTGAACAGATTCCGCTCGGCTCGCGGGTCATCTCGGTCTGCAACGCCTACGCGGCGATGGTGAGCGACCGTGCCTACAGCATCGCGATGCGCCCAACGCGGGCCCTGGAGGAGCTCCGCCGCGGCGCCGGATCGCAGTTTGACGCGACCGTCGTTGACGTGTTTTGTCGCTTGAACAATGAGGATGCGGCGTTTCTGGTTCTAGAGGAGCGCCCGGATCGGGGTCCTCGCTCTATCCGCGAATCCAGATAGACGGCGGCAAGGCGGCCCTCCCCTTTTGAGCGCGTGCGCGGTCGGCGCGTGTGCGGCCGGGGCAACGCTTGCGGATCGACGAAGCCCGCCTCGACAGCCTCGTCCTCGTTCGGGGTCGGCTCTCCCCTCCATGAGGTGACGAGAAATCGCCGAAGGGCATGACCCAGACCGGCTGCAAGGCGAGGGCCATCTCAGCGCCTGCCTGCGCGGTGGCTCCTGACATTTGCGCTCTAGGCTCGTTTACACATTTGGGGTTTAACCGACAACGACCTAGGAGGAAGATTCTGATGAAGAAGATCACCACTCTCGCGACGCTCGGGTTGCTGACCTTGGCCGTCACCGCCCAGGCAGCGCCCAAATACAAGCCGGCGCCGCCGCCGGACTCGCATCGTTGCCTGCCTCACAACGTCGGCTACAACGCCTCCGGCGCCCTGGTGAGCGCCTCGCTGACCGCTGAAGAACACCACCACTACAGCGGCGTGCTGGAGGTCAAACTCTCCAAAGCCAACCACGGTGCCCCGACCGGCGATCAGACCTTCACGCTGGCCGGCACCAAGATCATCTTCCATCACGGTGTGGCCCCGACCTCACCCGCGGCAGGCAGCCGGGTGAAGCTGCACGGCAAGATCACCAAGCTCGCCAAGCACTGCCCGACCGAAGGCTTCACGCCGACGATCACCGTCAAGAGGGTCGACATCCGCCAAGCCAAGCACTGAGCTACTCGATTCACCGAGCCGACCCCGAGTCGGAGCCCGGCGGCGGTGAGCGCGGCTTCGGGGAGCAGGGTTGCATCGCGGCAACCTACTGCCGCCGGGCAACGTGGACATCGCCTCGTCGGCGACGTGCCAGGAGCTCAGACCGAAGGCACATGGCGTACACAGCCGCGACCCTCGGCCCGGGTGGAACCCATGCGCCGGAGTCGAGCGGGGCCTCAGAGGGTGGCGACCTCAGTGCGGGGGCTGCGGCGGTCGAGCGGGTCGGCGATCTCGGCAAGGTAGACGGTCCCCGGCGGGGCCGAGACCAGGTCGCGGACCAGGTAGCGGCCGTCGGGCTGACGGAGCGCGGCGGCCTCGAAGCTGCCGACCGCGCCACTCGGCACAGCGGCAGCCGCGGGCGACCGACGGTAGACGTCGATGACGTAGGTTCCGGCTGAGCCGGCGTCGAGCGGTTCGGGCGCGCCGAAGGTGAGCTCGACTTCACTCCCCACTGCCTGGGCGGTGCCGGGCGTGAGCGGCTGCGGCGGTGCGCTCGGGACGATCCGGACCGAGGCCGGCGCGCTAGGCGCGCTCCAGACGCCGGCGAGTGAGCTGCCGGGCTCGGCCTCGGCCTGCGCTTCGGCCCGCCAGACGTAGGTGGACCAGGGAGCCAGGTTCAGGGTCGGCGCCCACGGAGCGGGGCCGGTGTCGAGGAACTCGACGCCTTCGGCCAGGTCCACGATCGCCACCACCGGCATCCGCCACGGGTCCTCGCCGCCGACCCGGCTGCGGCGCAGGCGCGCCTTCACCGCGCCGGGGCCGCCCTGCGGGACGGTGATAGTCAGCCTGACCTTGCTCGGGTCAGCCGAGTCGGGTACCGCGGTCAGCAGCGGTACCGGCGGAGCCGGCGCGCTCGGCACCCCGAAAACGAGCAGCGAACAGTCGGCAAAGCGAGCCTCGGCGCCGAGCGGGCTGACCGGGACGACCCGGTAGAAGACGAGCACGTCGAGGCTGCCAGGGACCCCGTCGTCGTGGCTCATCGGGCCTCCGGTCGAGGCGAGGGGGGTCGCCGTCAGCAGTTCGAAGGCAACCTTGCCGAAGCTGGCGGCGTGGTCGCGGAAGACCTTCGCCCGGTCGGGCGCCGTCTCGGCTTCGTCCAGCTGGCCGAGGATCGCCGCGCCGCCGACCTCCGGCTTGTGCAGATACTGAGCCAGGGTCGACTCGTCGGAGCGGTAGAGGTTGTAGGCGACCGGTGGCGTGGCACCCGGCCAGGCGAGCCGCACCCGCGATCGACCGAGAGCGTCGGGACGGGAGGCGTAGTCGAGCTTGTTCGGCAGCACCAGCGGAGCCGGCGCGCGAGGGTCGGCCGCCTCGGCCCGAGCCGGTTCGCTGATTTCCGACACCCTGTCGCCGCTGTCACTCCAGACGCCAGTGACCCTCAGCGTGCGCCGCTCGGCCGCCGCCAGCGGCGGCACCTCGAAAGTGACCAGCAGCGGCTCCGGCTCGGCGGGAGTCGGGCCGCGCTCGGCCGCGGCGCTCCCCGGCGCCAGCACGCCCGGTTCGACTTCGGCGCTCAGCGAGAGCGACTCCAGCGGCAGGCCGCCGGGCGGCAGCCGGTCGTCGCGCAGCTGGACGCACCGCACCTCGAGGCTGCCCGGGTCTCCGGGGACCGCGGGTGGCAGGAAGGCGGCCTCGAGCAGCGGCACCGGCACCGGGGGTCGGATGCCCGCTCCCACCCCGGTTTCCGCCCACCCGCTCCAGCGTCCGAACCAGTCGGACTGGGCGAGCCGGTAGCCGACCGGCTCGGCCGGCGCCGTGCGGTCGACGACCTCGCCCTGCCCCGGACCGGAGGCGGCAGGCGCGGTCGGCAGTTCCGCCGGCACCCCGCAGATGATCGGCAGCGCCCGGTCCGGCGCCCTCTCGATCAGCTCCGACAGCCGCCGGTTGAGCCCCATGAGCTCCGGTTCCTGGCGGGCGAACGCGAGCGTCGCCGCCGGCCCGAGGCCGCCTAGCCGCAGGCTGAGGTGGCGGCGGGCCGCCGGCGGTATCTCCGGCACCCAACCGAGGTCCTCGCCGCCCTCGAACAGCGGCGGCCGCGGCCGCGGCGCTTCCTCGCCGACCACGACCGCGGCCACAGTCGCGAGGTCGAGGAACAGCCCTTCGCCCGGGTCCCAGACCGACTTCGGCAGCTCATCCGCCTCGAACCGCCCCGGCGGTTCGATCGCCGCTTGTTCGAGCCAGGCCAGGCGGCGGCCGAGCGCGGACCGCCGCACCATGAACACCCCCCGCACGACGTAGACCACAAGCTCGCCGGGCTGCGCCGGCGGTTCCTCGTCGCGCTCGACGAAGCCGAGCAGGCGACCGATGCCGGGGTCGAGCGCCCCCTGCAAGACCGTCGCCAGCGGCGGCACGACCGCGGTCGATTCGACCGTCGGCCCGCTGAGCGACTGCGGTGGCATTCGCAGCCGCTGCTGGGAGACGCGGCTCTGCGCGAGCAGGGCCTCGACCGGCCCTTCGAGGCCGGCGCCCCAGAGCGCCTTCACCCGCTCCACCTCTTCGTCGGCGCCCAGCGCCCGGCACGACCACGGGTCCGAGGCCTCCGGTTCGTCGTGCAGGCCGACCAGCCGCGGGCCGCCACGTTCGACGCGCTCCAGCGCCGCGTCCCAAGGATCTTCGAGGCCCCGGTAGCGGTAGGCGTCGGCGACCGGCAGCGCCAGCGGCGGCATCGACTGGAGGTCGCCGAAGACGACGTCCTTCGCCCGCAGCACCAGCACTGCCTCGATGTATCCCGCGCCGGAGATCATCAGGCGGTCGATCCCGGTCCCGCAGACCTGCCAGGGGTTGCGATCGGCGCTGGCGATGACGCTGGGGCCGGAGAGCCCCGAGAGAACCGCGTCGACCCGCGCCTCGCCGTCGACGGCGTCGATCAGCGCTGCCGCCCAGACCACTGGGTTGCCGGGCTGCGAAGGCAGCCAAGCCGTCACCGGCCCGGTCTCCCGCAGCGAAATCGTCGGGTAGACCACTCGCCCCAGGGCATCGGTGAAGACGGGGTAGACCCGTTCGGCAAACCTGCCGGGCGGCCCCGCCGACGCGCACGCGACCTGCAGCGGCGCCACGGGCAGGCCGAGTGCGAAGCTCAGCAGGACCCGCAGGTGGACCCCGGACAGCAGGTGGGGGTCGCCTGAGGCATAGAGCGCCTGCGCGCAGAACAGCCAGACGGGTGCCACGAAGAACGAGCTCATCCGAGCTCCCTCCTGATCGTGCCGGGCGCACCCAGCAGCTCGACCGACCCTTCGGCGCTGGTCAGCTGCAGGCCGTCTTCGAGCCGGACCGTGAGCAGGTCGTCCGGCCCGGGCGGGAACGGAGCAGCGGGCATCAGCAGCACGCGGGTGCCGTTGGCGGTGCCGAGGCGGTGCTCGAGCGCGGCCGCGCCGACCGAGGCGCTGACCCGGATCCGCCCCGCGCGGGCGACCGGCTCGGGGGCCTCGAGCAGCACCGCGGCAAGGCTCCAGGCGGTCGCTTCACCGTCCGGCTGCAGCCACAGCGTCGTCGCCCGCGGCTCGGCAGCGAGCGGCCAGGGGTCGAGACGGAGCGCGGCCAGCGCCGCCTGCAGGGCGAAGTCGTCGAACGGCGCCGCCCCGGGCTGCGACCAGCTCGTCAGCAGCACGTCCGGTGGCTGCTCCCCGGGCTCGCCGCCGGCGACGAACCCGAACGCCGCCAGAACCTCGCCCACGTCACGGTAGCGCGAGGTGCGGAAGTGGAAGCGGCTGACCACGCTGTCCTCGCCTCCGCCCCCCGGCCGCGCGCGCAGCGTCAGGTCGTAGGCCGTCTCCGGTTCCAGGTTCGCCTTCACTTCCGCCGCCAGCCCGCCGAGGCTGGTGTCCGGGGTGCAGTCGGATGCGGAGACCGCCCCGGCCACCACCTGCTCGGTCGGCCGCAGCGTTCCGTCCAGCCAGGTGACCAGGTCGATGCCGACCAGCACGTCACTGGGGTGCGGGTCGAGGCGGAGGCTGCCGGGCGCGACATCGGTCGGGTGCACCTCGATCCGCGTCTCGTAGCCGTAGGCGTGCAGCAGCGCCGGCAGGTAGTCGACAGTGAAGGAGATCCGGATCGGATCTTCGAGCAGGTGCGGCAGCTCGCCACTCGGCTCCGCGCCGGCGACGTAGCGGGCGGTGCCGCGCGGGTCGAAGGACCCCTCGCCGATCAGGTCGATCGGGGTCGTCGGCATTGCCGGCGCCGTCGCGAACTCGAAGGAGTCGGTGCCGCCCGGCTTCCATGCGTTCGGGTCGGGCGGCGGTTCCGCAACCGCCCCGCCGCTCGGCTTCCACGCCTGCCACTCCCAGTCGACCGCGACCCGGTAGGCCTTGTCCGCTGCGAAGAGCGGCCGCGGCGGCGGCCCCAGGAGGACGAGCGGGAGCGGGCTGACCGCGTCGACCGCAGCGCGCTTGGTGCCGGCGGCGCCGGTCGCGTGCACGGTCAGCGCTTCGAGCAGCTCGAGCCGCCCATCCTCGGCGCGGCGGCGCTCGACCGCCTCCTGCCAACGCACCCCGCAGGCGCCGATCACCTTCACTCGACACCCACGGGCCGGCCCGATCCCCACCGCCCGCCATGGACCTGGATCCGGCGCCCGATAGACGGCCTGCGCGCACCCCTCGTCTTCAGCCACCACGGTGGACTCCCACAGGTGCTCGCTGCCGTCGGTGTGGGTCCCCACCACCGCCGGTCCGGGGGGCGGAGCGAACGTCATCAGCGGCGCCGGCCGCAGTAGCGAGGTCGAGGCCCCGAACGAATCGGGCGTGCAGACCCGCTCCAGCACCGCCCCCTCGCCGTGGACCAGCAGCGAGGCGATCCCCCTCGCTTCGATCGTCAGCTCGGTCACGCCTTCGCCGCTCACCGAAGTGATCTCGGTGCCGCTCCAGTCGAGGGCGACCAGCCACGCGTCGGTCGCTGCGGCAAACCCGACCGTCGCGATCCAGGCGCCGCCCGGCAGCCCCACCCGCAGGGCGCCGCCCGGCACCCGCAGGCCCCAGCCTTCGTCGCCCTCCACCGCCTCCAGCGGCACCCCGTGCTTGGCGGTGAAGGTCATCCCGGACCACTGGACAGAGCCGTCGGCGCCGCCGCTCGCCGCCAGCCGCTCGGGGTCGAGCCCGGCCAGCGTGGTGCAGGCGACCGGCGTGCTCAGGGTCGAGTAGATCTTCTCCCCTTCCATCCCCCGCTGGACGACCCCGCGGCAGATCTCGAGCGCCAGCGAGGCGTCCTCGAGCGGCGGGTCGAAGCTGGCGCTCGCCGCCAACGAGCCAAGAGTGGTGCCGCTGAAGGCGAGACCGGCGAGCTGCCAGCCCTCGCGCTGCTCCTCGCCGCCCTGACCGGTGAACGACTGGTCGAGCGGAACGACCCCGGTGGGAGTGACGACGATCCCCTGGGCGCCCGCGGCGGCCAGCACGTCGTCCCACTCGGCGTCGCCCGGCTGCGAGAGCCGCAGGCGCGCCGGCACCCGGCCGGCCGCGGTGGCCGCCTCCGCCGGCTCAAGCAGGGTCGCGACGCCGGCTCCCGAGGCCCGCCCCAGCTGGCCCCATATACAAACCGGCCCGGCGCTTCTCACCGGCTCGCAGACTTCGCGCAGCGGCGCGCCCGGGTCGGCCGGCGAGGCGTCCGGCTCGGTCAGCGGCAGCATCCCCATCCAGGGCTCCCAGGAGAGCAGCGCAAGGTCGCGTGCATCGATCCCCTTCGCGGCGAGCTGCGGCGAGGGCGCCGTCTTCGAGCGCACGCCCGGCCACCACCAGGCGCTGTCGAATTTTTTGCCCACTGGCGGCGCGAACGGCGAGCCGTCGAGCGCCTCCAGCCGCACCCCGGTGATCCGGTAGGCGTACTTGAGTTCGCGCGAGCCGCTCCAGACCGGGCCCGGCATCGACTGGCCGATCTTGAAGTCGCCGGCGGCTTCGGAGGCGTCGACGGCATGGGCGAAGTGGAGCAGCGGAATCGCGTCGGGCCAGACCCGCGGCGGCGCTGCCGCCCCCTCGCGCACCGCCGCCGCGGTCGCGTAGCCGTGGCGGCTGACCAGGTCGACGCCGGAGACCGGGCTTCCCGGCGGGCCGAGGTCGCCGATGTCGGGGCCGATCGTGATCCCCACGCAGCCCGAGAGCGAGAAGAAGAAGAGGTCGACTTCGCCGCAGAACTCGCCGTGGAGCTTGGTCTGCTCGCCGTTCGTCAGCAGGGTGATTTCACCGCGAGCCGAGATGCTGAGGACGACCAGGTCGAGCGAGCCGCGGACCCAAATGCCGGCGGCCAGCCGCAGCGGGCTGGCGCCGAAGCCGGCGAGCACCATCGCCGAGGCCTGCAGGCGGATCGGGCCCGCCGACCAGTCGATTTCCCAGCCGGCGCCGAAGCCGATCGAGAAGCCCTCAAAGACGAACTCGGACTTGCGCATGAGCCCCGGCGAGATGCCGTGGCCGTGCACCATCACGAAGGCCCAGACCGTCTGGTCGAGGATGCCCGGCAGCAGCGTCATCGTCACCGGCGAGCCGCCCCGCTCGGGCAGACCGTCGGTGCCGACGTGTACCCAGGAGGCGGTCGGGTCCTCGAACGGGAACCAGGCACCGACGGGTATGTCGATGATCAGCAGGTGCGGCAGCTCGTAGTGGCCGCGCAGGGCGATCGAGACGCCTTCGTCGTCGATCACGATCAGGCCGATCACCGAGAGCCCCGCCCCCGGCTCATCCGCCCGCTCCTCGGGGACCGGCGCCGGGCGCTTGAGGATCTCAGCGATGACGCTGAAGATCACCGCCGGGCGCGGGAACTCGACGCTGACCATCCCCTGAGCGTGAAAGGTGAAGCCGGCGTCGGGGACGGTGCCGACCACCGCGCCAAGCCCCATCGCGTACTGGCCCGCCTCCGGCGCGTACTTTTTGAGCGGCGGCTTGACCGCGAGCCACTTGAGCTCGCGGTCGACCGGGTCGCTGCCGGGGGGAACTTCGCGGCGGCCGTTGGAGACGAAGCGGCCGATCACCCCGAACAGCCCCAGGCCGGAGTTGGCGAACGGCAGCGGCGCCGGGAAGCGGACGCTGACTTCGAGCTCGACGAAGCCGCGTTCTCCGATCGCCAGGTTGGCCAGCGCCGCCAGCTTCAGCGGCACCACGTCGAGCTGCAGCCCGGCGTGGATCGCCTGGTTGCCGACGTCGAGCGATCCCTCGCCCCTGACGACCTCGGCGACGTCGACGCTGGCGCGCAGCCCGCGCAGCTCCACGCCCTCGATGCCACCAGCGCCGAAGACGACGCGGACGGTCGCGGTCGAGAGCTTGACCACGCCGAGGTCGGCGGCCATCGCCAGATCGACCTCGAGCCAGCCGCTGCCAGCGCCGGAGCGGGCGCCGAGCACGCGCAGCAGATCGTCGAGCGGCGGCCCGAGCTGCCAGCTGCCGGGGTCGACTACCTCCGGGGTGGCGCCGTCGAAGGAGAGGCTGACACCTTCGTACCAGTGCCGCTTGGCGGTGTCGACGTCGGCGTGGACGCCGCGGTAGCGGAGCCGCATCGGCTGACCGGGGCGAGTGAGGACCCGCAGCAGCGAGCCGGCGCCGCCGACCTCGACGCTGAGCTCGACGGTGTAGTCGACGGTGAGCCGGGTGCGCGAGCCGGCTCCCGCCGCCAGCTGCAGGCGGTCGATCTCGAGCCCGGTGACGACGACGCGACTGTCGGGGCGGAGCAGCAGGGTTGCGGCGGCGCCGAGAGCCGCGATCAGGGCGCCGACGAGAGCCGCATCGCCGTTCGGGTCATCGATGGTTCCCATCACCGCCGGCGCCAGGCCGAGCCCGCCGGCGAGTGGGGCGCCGGCGACGGCGGCGATTCCGTCCGGGCTGCCGGCCACGTCGAGCGCCAGCGTGAACTCGTCGCTGCCGCTCGCGCGGTCGTGGCCCCAACTGCCGCGCAGCTTCCACTCGGGCGGCGCGCCGCCGCCCGGCGGCGCGATCGGCGCCGAGCCGCCGCCGGGGAGCGCGACGTGGTCGCCGGGCCAGCGCACCGTCGCCTCAGCGCGGCTCGGCACCGCCTCGGCGAGCCCGCGCGCGCCGGGGTCGTCCCAGGCGACCTCGACCTTGACCTCGAACTGCGGCGCCGGCGGCGGTTCGCCGTGACCGCCGAACTGGGCGCTGGCCGTCCCCTTCACCCCGGCCGGATTCCCGAGGAAGAGGTCTTCGACGGCGGCGCTGGCGGCGCCGACGACCGGCGCCCCGGGCGGCAGGTAGAGGGTGGCGCGGCGCAGCGTCAGGCCGGCTTCGTCCCAACCAAGGTCCTCGACCGTGAAGCCGAATTCGGAGGCACCGACGAGGAAGCTCGCCGGTTCGAGCGTCAGCCCCGGAACCGCCCCGTGTGGGCCGAAAGGATCGCTCGGGTGGAGGCCGTCGAGGAGGCTGACCCGCGGCGTCGCGCCGCCCGCCGCAGAGATCCGCAGCGCCCCTCGGCCGACGACCCGCACCGCGCCCGCGATCTCGACCAGCATGGTCGGCCGCCCGGGCTGGACGACCTCCTGGGCCGGCCGCAGGCCCGGGAACGGCACCGTCAGAGGGTCGAGGCCGAGGTCGACCGCCCAGCGTGGCTGCCCGGCTGCGCCCGTATGGACCGAGACCTGGACCGGCAGGTCGCCGGGCAGGGCGGGTGCTCCCAGCGGCAGCCCGGTCAGCCCCGGCAGGGCGGCACCGGCGGCCGGCACCGCGGTGCCGGCGAGCGTTTCGAGGTCACCGGCGACGGTCGGCGCGGTCGCTCCCTGCAGCTCAAGCGCCGACAACAGGCGCTCGATCTCAGTCGGGAGGAGATCCGAGATCCCGGCGTCGCGAAGGGCCGTGAGCAGGTCTTCGCCCATCGGCCCCAGTCCCCAGTGCGGCTACCAGACCGGGGTGACTTCGAGTGCCAGTTCTATGTTGCGCATTCGCGAGCTCCCCGTTTTCCCTCGGCCATCCCAAAGAGCCCCAACAGCTCGATCTCCGCTACGTCTTTGGCTTCGATCTGTTCGTCACTGATTTCCATGACGGGCAGACGTCAGTTTACCTTATTAGTCAAGTTTCACTGTTTGAAACCCACCTGTTTGAGGCGCGACATTCACGAGTGGTGGATCGCTGTCTCGGTCATCATCGTCGCCGAGTCACTCAGGACAACGACCTTTACCTTTTACGACGTAGAGGTACCGCGGGTCCGACCCAACTAGAGGCCGGGGTCGATCACGTTGCGCCAGATCAGGTCCGGGCAGAACGGCAGCGTGGTCGAGACGTTGTGTTCGAACGGCCGCACCCGCGCGGTCGCGGGCAGCGCCCGCCAGAGGCCAAGGTCAGCGCCGGCGTCACCGCTCATCGCCGCGCCGAGATGCGCTTCCCATTGCTGGCAGCGCAGCGCCCGGATCGCGCCGCGGGCGCTCGGCGGCGCGGGGGCGCCGCGGCTGAGGACCTCGTCGACCATCGTCGCGGTGACCTCGGCGTCGTAGCCCCAGCTGCGGCGGTTGCAGTTGACCGAGCCGCTGAGGGCGGCGTCGTCGTCGACGACCAGTAGCTTCGAGTGGACGTAGGCGCCCGGGCCTTTCGGGTTGGCGCCGGTGCCGAGTCGCTCGAAGACCAGCAGGCCTTCGGGAAACGCATTCTTGACCGGGTTGAGGAAGAGCCGGCGGCGGCGCTGGAGCTCGGGGAAGAAGCGGGCGAAATCCGGCGTGATCGCCTCCTCGGAGGCGAGGACGACGACGCCGACCACGCCCTGCTTGAGGGCGTCCGCCATCGCGTTCTGCAGCGCGGTGGGGAAGGCCCCCGCGGCGGCGATGCTGCTGCCCCAGCAGAACTGCTCCTCGATGTAGAAGAACTGCTCGGTCAGGTGGAGGGCGTTGATCAGGGCCATCGGCGAGGTGAAGATCGCGCGCCCGAACGGGTTTGCGGGCGAGTAGCAATGCGTTATCTGGACGCTGACGTTGCCGACCGAGGCGGGCGGCGACGTGGCGGAGCGCAGCGGCACCCCACCGGCTTCGAAGTGCGTCGTCCAACGATCGCGGAAGGTGTTCAGCAGGCGGTCGGCGCCGGGGCCGCTGATCCGCTCGGAGATGTCGAAGAGCGGGGCGCCGTTCTTGACCGGCTGGACCCGGTCGTCGGTCCAGTCGATGCCGCCGACGTAGGCAGTCAAGGTGCTGCCGTCGAAGACGATCAGCAGCTTCTGGTGGACCGAGCTGAAGGGCAGGTAGCGGAGGTCGAGGAAGCCTGCCGAGTCGCCGCCGAAGCTCGGTTCGTTGAGGGTCTGGACGGTGGTCTCGTTGTGTTTTTTCTGGCGCTCGACAAAGGCGAGCAGCCCGGGAATTACCTTGCGCAGCGCCCTCTGCACGCCTGGCGGCAGGTGAGTGAGCCAGTCGCCGGCCCAGAGCAGGGCGCGGATCTGAACCGGAGACGGGATGATGGCGGCGACCGCGGCGAGCTCGGCGCGGAGAGTGGTGGTTCCCGCCGGGTGCGGGATCGGGAAGTCGAGGTCGCAGTTGAAGTTGGAGAGGAAGAGGAACGACTTGGCGGGGTTAGCGGCGGTGGCGCGGATGTCGTCGACCATCGAGGCGAACGCCGCCGGCCCCTCGATCAGGTGCCGCAACGCCGCCCCCTGCTGCTTCGCCTCGAGCTTGAGACCGGGATTGGGTGGCAGGAAGAACGAGCGCCCCGTCGCCGGCCCGGCGGCCGGTGGCCCGCCGACGGCGGGAATGGAGATCGTGCCGCCGGCAAGGGTCAGCACGGTGCCGCCGGCGCCGTCGTCGGTTGCCGGCGCCAGGGGCGCCCCCAGGCTCTCCCCCGCCTGGCGACGGCTGCGCCACTCCTGCAGCAGCTCCTCCGAGAGCGCCACCGCCGGCGTCTCGGAGCTGTAGAGGACGGCGCCCTGTTCGAATTCGGTCACGATCACCCCGTCGGGCTCGGCGCTCGCTTCGCCCAGCGGCGCGCCCAGCTCGTAGCCGCCGTTGGCGGCGGTGAAGACGTCGGTCGCGATCACGAACGGGGTGACGTCGCTGATCACCGCGACCCACCCCGTGAAGCCCTGTGCGAGGTGTCCTTCGTAGATGAAGGGCGGCGTGGTCGGCACGCCGAGGAAGCCTTCCGGGCCAGACTGACCGGACCAGTAGTCGGCGATCGCGCCGGGCAGCAGGAAGCCGGCGAAGTATCCGAGCTCGACCATCGTCCCGAACGTGTACTGGCAGCTGGCGACTTCGGGGGCGATCTGCTGGCGCCTCCCGGTTCGCGGGCCGGGGTCGAATTCGGTCGCGCTCAGCGTCGCCGCGATCGCCTCGACCACCTCGTGTTCGTAGATCGCATCGAGCCGGCCGACCGTCCCTTTCGAGGCGACTCCGTCGTGCGCCGCCAGGCCGACCGGCACCGGCAGCCCCTCGTCGATCTTGAACTGCCGCACCACTTCCGCGGTCTGCGTCCCGTAACTCCCGTCGACTTCGATTGCGTAGCGCCCGAGGTCGAGCAGCGCCTGCTGCAGCGCTTCGACAGTTTCGGTGTCGTTGGCCTCGAATGGCGGCGTGTTGTGCCCGGCGCGGTCGAACCCGAACGTCGTCATCCGCGCGCCGTCGAGGCAGCTGGCGAGCTGCTCGTAGCCGGCAAAGCGAGCCGAGGCTACTTCCGCCACGCTTCAGCCAGTCTCGACACGACAGCGCACCCCATTTCGTGCAGGCTATATGAAATCCTGAATAATGAAAAGAACCTGAATCATCCTGAGCCGCAGCGCGGACAACCCCCGACCCAGCTGGGTCGGGGGTTGTCTCGCTTAAAGAGCTATCGATCCCCCAGAAAGTGTCGGGAGAACTTGGAGTCAGCGCACACTAGTGCCCGAAATGGAGACGATATGCGGGGGTGGTTTGATTTTCCCCCGCGAGGGCCAACCTGCCGAAGCAGGGGATTCGATGCTAAGCGGCTGAAGGGATTCGAACCCTCGACCTTCTGCATGGCACTTAGGCCCATCTCCGAGACCGGCGAGCGGCGAACATGCTCGCTTGCAGGGATTTCGTATCATCGCGGCAGACGGCCGCGATTGGGAATACGCGCGGATATGTGCTGATATGCAGCGAGTTGGGAACTTCGGCGCAGAAGTGCCCGAAATCACGGAGGCCGGTTTGATTCGCCTCGAGCTCGACCGCTGGTCAACGAGGACATCGCCATAGGCGCTCCCTGCACACTTCGCATGTGTGCCCCGGCTAACGTTAACCCGCATCCGTCCGATAGGAAGGCCGATGGATTTCCTCGCCGCAGTGCTGCTGCTCGCAGCCGGGGGTGCCGCCTATCTGATAGCCGTCTGGCTTAGCACCGAGTCAAGACCGATCCGCCTTTGCGCCATATGGGCGGTGATCGGAAGCATCGTGCTGGGCATCGTCGCCATCCTGACTACTGCTTGCAGCCTTGCAGAGAATCGCTCCGAGCTCTACTACGAACGCTGCGAAGGATCGGTTCCCTACATACCGCTGTACGTGATCCCACTACTGCTGGCGGCGCCGATTCTGCAACGCTTGGTCCCAGGTGCCGTGCTCTTGGGCGTTGCCTGCCTTCTGGTTGCAGCGGCGATCGTGATCCTTTGCAATTGCTTTCTGTCTGAGCAGCGCCGCCGGCTGATCTGTTCTCCGCCGGCCTCGGGGCGCCGGCATGCTCATTCCGGCGAGCAGTCTCCTTCGCCTTCTTCGGCCACCCTGTCTGGGTCGACCATCTCCGTTTCGTTGGCTCCGAGGCCAGGGCCGGTCGGACTCGTCTCTCCCACGGAGAAGGGGCCGAAGCCACTGGGGAACGTGCCGCCCCAGTGGCCTTCCCAGGCGAACCAGGGTTCTTCGTTCAGCCTCGACATCGTCAAATCGGTCGAGCCAGCTTCCCCCGACGCAAGGTCATCGCCAAAGTTGAGTGGAGCAAGGTTTTCTAGGTTGTAGTCGCCCGGGTGGAAGTAGCTTGCGTGAGAGCCCTTCGCCGAGTAGACCGCGGGGGCGACCCTGCCATCGGCGGTGACGACGTAATGAAGTGCACTTGATGGGCACGTTTCGGCGCCGCGATGCTGATTGTAGGCGGCTTGCGTAATCTGTTCGGTTTCAGGGTTGTACGCATACTGGACAAACTCCCAGTCGCCCTCGTGCGTTCCGTAAGCCGTGCCCGCGGCATTGATGCTGTCGTTGTAGTAATAGAAGAACCAGTACTGCAGCCACTCGACCTTGCCGTCGGCACTGGTGATCTCGTCGGCGTAGACGTGATTAGCAAACCCTGGCTGGATGTGCCCCCAATCAGCCGCTTCCTGGTTGTCACCGACCTCGGCCAGTACGTCCCCTTCGCTGAATATGCGGTTCCGAAACCACTCCACATTGAGGTCTTCGCTCGAACCGCCTTCGACGTGGTCTGCGGCAATCCTGAGCGGCAACACTTGATATACCAGGTTTTCGTGCCATTCGATGGCCTCTTCTGCCGAGTCCGCGAAGTAGTTCTCTTCGGGGTGGTAGTAGACGACCGGCTTGTAGCGTTCGAGGAGATCGTCGGGCGTAGTAGCTTCGGGATTGGCCGCAAGCCGGAAGCTGACGTGCAAGATTTGCGTGGTGCCCAGCCAGTCGGCGAGGATTTTCTGTTCGGAGCCGGTAGTCGCATTGATCAGTACGAGCTGCATTTCTTCGTTGACCAACCTGCTGCCTGCGATCACTTTTCCGTCCGCAGACCAGGTAAGAGTGGCCACACTGGCTGGGCCAAGCTTCGTCCGCGTGCTGGTCGCTAGGTTGTAGACGCCGACGAAACTCCCCGTACCGGGTTCTTTGAAGTCGAGGGCCAACTTGCTCCCGTCCGGTGACCAGTCGACAGAGCTCTGCCCCGATTGGATGAAACGGGGTTCGGTCCCCGACGTCGTTGTCACCCACACTCCTTCTTGCGCTTGCCCGCTGGGTCCCCTAGTAGACGAAAACGCCAGGTGAGTTCCGTCCGGCGACACCACCGGCCCCGTGATATCGGGGGAGTTGGGCCAGGTGAAGAGGGGTTTCTTTCCAGTCCCGTCGACGTTGATCTGCCAGACACGGTGGTCGTACCTGTCGACATAGACGATCTTCCCGTCCGGAGTGAAATCGGGGTCCCGAATCGCTTCGGGTTGTTCGGTGTCGGGGCACACGACCTCTCTTGGACTGCCGTTCGGCTGAGCCGGAATTGCCATGAGGCAGTTCGTGACCTGGTCGATATAGATGATGAGCGACCCGTCTCTAGACAGAGCTGGAGAGACGTATTGGTGAAGTACTTCGAGTTCGGTATCTACCGTCTCTCTCAGGACGAGAATGGGGCTTGCGCCGACTGCATTGGTCATCCAGAGTCCGCAGGGCAGTGCCGATGGATCTTCATTTGGAACGTCTTCGCATCCGAAGAAGACCAAACGTTCCGAGAGTGCCGACCTGATGGCTTCGATGAGCGCGGGGAGCGAGAACCGTGAGAGCGTGGTCGTTTTGGTTTCCGTGGTCGTCTGGGCTGCCAGTCCTTGGCCGCCACCGCGATTAGCGGTTACCTGCGCCACCAGATGCTGTCCCTGGTCGGCCTGGGTGAGCTGGTACTGCGCACTGGTGGCCCCTGGTACTGCTTGGCAGGAGCCGAACTTGGCGGGGTCGCTGCTCTGACAGCGATACCACTGATAGGAGTAGGAGGTCGGCCCCGAGCCTCCCCAGCTACCTTTGGACACCGAGAGCGTGCGGCCGATTCGCGGAGTGCCTTCGACCTTGGGCTTTGCTAGAGGACCGTTGGGGTCGACCACCCAGTCCCGCTGTGCCGGCGTCGGATCCACAACGCCCTCTTCGCTGACGGCACGGGCTTCGAAGTGGTGCGCTCCGGCTGCGAGGTTCGCGTACCCCGGATGCGCGGAGCAGCTCTGCCATGCCCCGCCGTCCAGTCGGCATTCGAAGGTCGTAGCGAATTCGGTGGACTCCAGCAGGAACGCCGTGGCCGTCTGGGCGGTGGTGCTGTACGCCCCTTCGGTGATCGTCGTCTCGGTGTCAGCCAGGGTAAGGAAGCTCTGGTCTTGGCCGTAACTCGTGCCACCTGCGTTGTTGGTACCGATGCGAAAGTGGTAGGTCGTGCCCGGTTCGAGTCCCGCGACGGGCTCTTCAACGGCGACAGCCTGGCTGCCCGAGCCCACGCTTTTTGGCGTCGCGGGGATCACTTTGCCGTAGCCGGCGGTGGTTCCGTATTCGAACTGGTAGGTCGTCGCCACCCCGTTCGGGTTGACGCTGCCTTGAAGGGTGGCTTCGCTCGACCCCACGCCGACTGCGGCTCCGGTCGTCGCGGTGGGAGGTTTGGCGACTTCGAAGCTTCGTACGGCGGGCGTTGCGTCCTGGTTGCCGACCGCGTCGACGGCGCGGACACGGAAGGTGTGCGGTCCAGTGGCAAGCGACGGGTAGCTCTTCGGCGAGCTGCAGGCGCTGTAGGTCCCGCTGTCGATCGAGCATTCGAAGCTCGAGCCGGCCTCCGACGCCGTGAAGGTGAAGGAGACGTTCTGGGGCGAGACGACGCCGGTCGGGCCGCTCTGGATCGTCGTATCCGGCGGCTGAATGTCGATGCGGCCGGCCCTGAAGTCGTAGATCGTCCCTCCGACCCCGTTCACCTCGAGCCCCGCGTAGCCGCTGGTGTAGGTCGAGTCGTTGGCCGTGAGCAGCGGCGAGAGGCTGCTGGTCCCGGTCCAGAGCCCGAGGATCCCGCCGGAGGTCTCGGTGAGCGCCATCGTCGTGCCGACCGCGAGTGAGAAGCCCGAGGTCGAAGCCAGGATGGTCCGCGCGCCCGAAGCCCACTTGGAGAGCTCGACTTTGTAGTTGGTGGCAGAGCCGTTGACCCCGGTGAACCTGGCTTCGTAACCCGAGCGCGCGGTCCCCGGACTCGGCATGTCCAGCCAGAGAGCGAGGTATTCGTTTGCAATTGGGGCCCCGGTTCCCACCTTGCCGGAGACGAGGACGGTTTCTGCTCCGCCGTCGCTGAAGCTGGTCGGATTCCAGTAGGCACCTTCGAGCCCACCGTTCGACCCGTAGCCACGGTAGGCGGCGCAGCACCATGCCCCGCCTATTCCACTGCTCCAACTCAGTTTCGACCATTTCCCTGTCGCCAGCGGGACTTCTTGGCGTTCGAAGTTGTCGAGGCCAAGGACCTTCGTCACGGCTTTCGCGGCCGGGACGACTTGGAAGCTGCGTTCGGCTGGGGTTTGATCCGTCCCCGCCCCGTTACTCGCGCGCACACGGAAGGTGTGTGAGCCTTCAGCCAGGCCCTGGTAGGACTTAGGCGAGGTGCAAGAGGCGTAGGAAGCGCCGTCGAGCGAGCATTCGAAGCTGGCGCCCCCGCTCGGGCTGGCCGTGAAGGAGAACGACAGGTTCGGCACCACCACGCCGCTCGGCCCCCCCGAAATCGTCGTGTTGGGAACAGACAGCAAGCCGAGCGAGCCCGCCTTGAAGTTCTGCGAGCGGCTGATGTTGCCCGCGGCCTCGATCCCGGCATAGCCGCTCGAGTAAGTCGAGTCGGTGGCCGTGAGGACCGAGGTGAGTGTGCCGCCGGAGCC
>Ga0134079_10000015_pt1 | contig 62340 bp, 85 predicted proteins | sample 15_taG_2_FD_119770 | JGI IMG/M metagenome (GOLD analysis project Ga0134079, IMG submission 119770) | Grasslands soil microbial communities from the Angelo Coastal Reserve, California, USA - 15_D_Rain_40cm_2_09182015 | ecosystem: Environmental > Terrestrial > Soil > Grasslands ...
TGCCGTGCAACGTGATCGTCACAGCTCACGTGAAGACGACGAACGATGATACAGGTGCGATCTATCGTGATCCGCTTGTCACCGGCAAAGATCTTCCGGAGCTGATTCCACTGTGGTTCAGTGAAGCATATTACTGCGTCACTGGCTCGTCGGCGAGTGATCCAAAAGACAAGACGATTCAATACCTGTGGCAATTCCGGCCGGATAAGAAGGTGCGCTGGGCGAAGAGCAGAATGCTGCCAGCAAACCATCCGTCACCGACGCTTGCAGGATACGTTGAGACTACGAGCAAGTTCACCAAGTGGAAGGCTGCTGCAGACAATCTCACACCAACAGGTAAAGAGGATGCTGCAACGACGACAGCCGATATGAAAGCTGCCGCCACGTCGGTTGGCATCGATATGTCGAAGGCAAGTGCAAACGATGCCCCGGCACACGTGATCAACAACGGCAAGGCTGCAGGTGACTAGGGCGGGCGCGAAGAGTTTGGCACTCAAACTGTAATACTCAAGCATATCGCATCGAGCCGCAAGGTAACAGCGAAGCGGCTAACAACAAACGAAGCGCAAGTGATAGCAGAACCGAGATAAGTACACGCGGAGTACTGCGCAAGATAACCCAGCCTGCTGGGATACGGGCAACAGCGAAGCAGGCACGGCTTAATACCACGGAAGGTCACACGGATGTGGAAAGCAAATGTTCAATAACAGAAACGTTCAATAAACCAAGGAAAGGTAACAAGGACCATGCAAATTCAGCTACCCAAGAATCTCGATGAAGTCAAGGCGGGGTTTGATCCGCTGCCAGAAGGTACGTACAAAGTGCGTGCCACGAAAGCGGATCTCAAAACGAGCGCGAAGGGCAATCCCTATCTCGCAATCACCTTCACTGTCATTGAGAACGACGCTGCGGAGTACAACAACCGCAAGCTCTTTCACAACGTCACGATCACCGACGAAACGATGGGATTCGTGAAGGAAGTGCTCGAAGCTCTCGGTACTCCCTGGGACGGCAATTCGTTCGACACCGAAGACGTGATCGGCAACGAAGCACTCGTCTCGGTCAAAGTTCAGGCACGTGCGGACAATCCCGAACAGATGCAGAACGTGATCAAAAAGTTCGCTCGCGCCTAACAGGCGGCTGCGTTCTTCCCGAAGTAGGTGCGGCTAGATTGAAACGGCTGGACTGAAAAAGGCGTCAGGGCCGCGAATAAATGCTGACGAAAATCAACGCGGACCACTTCACGCTAGACGCTATCTCACAAGAGAGTAAATGCACGATGCGTGCGGTGCGAGAGAAGTACGGCTTTCGTCCAACGGTAGGACGCTATCTCATAAGTGCCGAGATGGAAATGGGAGTTCGAATCTCTCAACTTCGTATGCCGCAGTCCACGGATGGACACAAACCGGCAGATGCGGGCAGCTTCACACGGATGTAAGAGCTGCCCATTTCTTACAACACAGAGACAAAACAAACGATTGGAGTCAGGGAAGACATGTTCACATTGAAATTAGGTAGTCGGAAATTTCGGCTGGGACGCGGTCCGGTTGCAGCAACACTCAACGATGTGCTCAAGCATCGCATCGCCACAGCGGAAGAGCGATATGAGCAAGCAGCTCGCGACCGTGAAACCCAGCTCGATCAGGAAATCGAACTGCATGACCGGGCACTGCAGGCTGTCCAGGTCCAGTATGAAGAGAACGTCGATGCGGCTTATCAGCGGCATGACGATGACGTCGTTGAACTGTTGGTGAAGCACGTGGACGAAGTGCTTACCGGAAAGGTCGGTAAATAACGTGGGACTTCTGACAATACTCGGAATCATCTTTATCGTTCTGAAACTCGTCGGCGTGATCGTGTGGTCCTGGTGGTTGGTCCTGCTGCCGTTCGGCGCAGAGATCATCGCCTGGGCGATTGCAGTGATCGTGTGGGCCATCGTCGGTTCCTATGCGCTGCAAGCGGTCAGCAAAGAGATGGCACAGGCAAACAAAAGAAATCCGTGGGGGCTGTAGCCATGAGCCTGCAATTCGACATTCTGCAAACAGAACAGAAGGAAACGCAGGAGTCAGCAATCGTGCTGACTTACTTCCTTGAAGTGGTCAACGTCAAACTGAAGGAACGGCATATCACGATTCATCCGGACGAAGCTTCTGCTCTGTATCAACTCCGGAAGCATGGTCGGTTCGGTCAGCGGCCGAACGCAGGTGGTGGAGATCGAGAAGAGAAAATCTTCGATGCACTGCAGGGACCGATCGTGGCTGTGCTCGCAAAGATTGCAGCAACGAAGGTTGAGCCGATCATCGCCATCGCGTCAGCAATACCCAGCGGCTTGGTGACTCCGTGAGCGAACGGACGTTTCATGTGACGGTCCAGTACGGAGCTGGACCACACTTCTTTATCACAACCACACGCACGGCATTTGACAACGTGCTCAAGGCAAAAGTGCATGCTGAAGGCGAACAAGCCTCTCGAATGCTCGCATGGAAAAAGAACGGCGGGCGCGGTGCGAAACCGATCACGCGAGTGATGATGGTGCTGCTGGAAAGGGACAGCCGATGACAGTTAAGGCGCGAATAGACAACCTGCTTGCGTGCGTAGGTCTCATGCGTACTGATATTCATCAGTCGCGTATGCAGGCACGGGCTGAGCATATGGCATTCGAGAACCGTACGGACCGACAACTTGCGGCACAGAGACAAGAGAAAGCTGTTGAGGAAGCAGGCCGAATTAAGGATGAGATCCTCTCACAGTGGGGAAGCCTGCAGGTTCGTCGGACGCCAATGAAGGGCTACGTCGTCATTCAATATCAAGTGGCCGAAGAGCTGATGCTCATGTATCAGGGCAACGATCAGGATCGAATCGTTGTGCTTGCACAGGCTGTGGGCAAGTACATTGAACGCGAGCTGCGTCGGACTCGGTTCTTCAACGTGGGGTATCGATGAAAGAAGGGTGGAAGCGGCTTCTAGGAGCAAAGAAGCGACACTTCTTCAATATTGACTATCACTCACTGTGCAAACGGTGGATGACTTTCAATCATGTCGACAGCGATGACAACAACGATCACAAGGACAATTGCGTCGAATGTACTAGAAGGCTTCTGATCTCGATCACGGAGCCGACGCAAAGTATGCAGGGCGAGCAGCGGAGCATTGATCCGCAACGACCTTGACCGTTCCGCATGAACGCATGCCACAAAGGTCACAGAGACGGGAAAACATTAGTGCGTTCTTCTATCCCGTAAAGAACGGTAACCGGTAACCAGTCCGGTCGTCCTGCTCCAATTTCCCGCACTTTGGCGGATTCAAGGAAGAAACACATAGGCATGGATGCCTTACAACTCACATCACAGCTTGCTGCCGGTATTCCTTCCACATATGGCATATCTCTAGCGAGTCGCCTGCTTCCGAGCAATGGTCCCACCAATGCAAAGATCGCAATAGTGGGCGACTTCCCTTCCCACCAAGACGAAAAGAAACGCGGATCACTCACGAGCTGGGCGGGCGTCGAGCTGGACAAGATGCTTAAGAATGTCGGCTTATCTCGTGGCGACGTCTACGTGACCGACTACATCAAGGTGCGTCCGCCGAAGAACAACGTGTTCGCCATGCAGCCTGGGCCATACGATCCAATGTGGCTGAACATGCTGCGGACCGAGCTGGACGCGGTCAAGCCGAACGTCGTTATCGCGCTAGGCTCTGTCAAACGGAGGAACGTTCCCCTCAACATCCTGTGTGGTCTGAATCCAGACGGTTCGTCGGCTGACGGATCGGGCAAGCTGCCGAACCTGAGCAGCATGAAGTATCGCGGCAGCGTGCTGGAATCGACGTTCATACCTGGGCTCAAGGTCATTCCGACGATCCACCCGCAAGCAATCATTTCACAGTGGTCATGGCGGCAGCTTGTTGTCGCGGATCTTGAAAAAGCGAAAGCTGAAAGCGAGTTTCCGGATATCCGGAAACGGCCGCGAACGTTTCGCATCCGGCCGAAGTTCCGCGAAGTGATCGACTACATACACGACATTCTGCGGTCACGTCGAGAGTACTGCGTCGATATTGAGCTGAAGGCACAGCATATCAGTTGCATCGGAATCGCGAAGTCGGCCGAAGACGCGCTGTGCATTCCATTCATCGAGCACGGTCAGCCGTATTGGAGCACGTTCGAGGAATACGCCATATGGCGTGCACTTGCGCAGCTCTTCGAAACCGACATTCCGAAGATCTTCCAGAACGGTCTGTTTGATTGCTTCTGGCTGTGGCTGCATGGGATCAGGGTCAACATGAAGAACATTTGGGACACCATGTTGATGTTCCACTTGTTGTACGCGGAGCTGCCCAAAGGTCTCGATACGCTGTGCTCGCTGTACACCGATCTACCGTATTACAAGGACGACACCAAGGCGCACAAGTTCAACGTGCCGGACGAAGTGCTGTGGCGATACAACCTGAAAGACTGCCTGGGCACACACGAATGCAAACAGCATCTTTACGCCGCACTCAAGGGTTTCTCCGCTCCGAAAGTCTACCTGCAGAGCATCCGCAACTGGAATGTCTTGGGGCTGTACACCGACGTGATTCAACCCTTGATCGGCGAGCTGCTCACGACCGAGCTGCGCGGTGTGAAGATCGATATCGCCAAGCGGGAAGAAGCATCGGAAGAGCTAACCGGCAAGATCGCAGCCGCACAAGAGCGGCTGAATGAGATCGCAGGACACGCGCTGAACGTGAATTCTCCGCTGCAGCTCAAGGCATTCTTCTTCAAAGAGTGCGGGATCGAAGAGCAGGTGAACCGGAAGACCGGCAAGGTGTCGACGTCCGAAGAAATCCTGCTCAAGATGACCGACAGACTGAGTGCGGAACAACGCACACGCGAGGAAGCGGCAGCAAAGGCGACGAAGAAACGGAAGGCACCGAGCAAGCAGGTTGAGAAATGGGCGCGGGAAGAAACGGCACTGCGGGCAATACCCAATGTGTTGGAGATTCGCGGGCATAAGAAGATCAAGAAAACGTATCTGCAGGCACAGCTCGATCCGGATGAAAGAATCCGAACAAGCTATAACCCTGCAGGCACCGACTTCGGTCGTCTCGCATCGAGCAAAAGCCCTTTAGGTAGCGGCGGAAACCTGCAGAACATTCCGCCTGGGATTTGCCGTGAGATCTTTGTGGCTGATTCCTGTGAAAGCTTAGAGGGAGCAGCGCATTGCTATGACGTGCTGCCGACGATTCCGGTACGAGACAAGAAAGATCCGGACAAGATAAAGGAAGTACCGGCGTGGACGATCGATCCGCTGCATCCGCCGGACGTCTGTGTCAAAGATAGCTGCATGCTGTGGCTCGCGGGTGACTTGTCGCAGGCTGAAGCACGCATCGTTGCCTACATCGCGCCTGAAGCGAACATGATCGCAGCGTTTGAGAGTGGGCAGGATATCCACATCTACAACGCTTCGCTGCTCTTCGATCTGCCTTATGAATCGATGCATGGTGAGTCACCGGAACGATTCATCGCAAAGCATCTGGTGCACGCGTGCAATTACAAAGTCGGTAAGGCGCGATTCGCTGACACGGTGAACATCAAAGCGAGTATGCACGGTGTCAACGTGTTCTTCACACCGGAACGTGCGGGCGAAGTGATGCAGCTTTACTACACGAAGTTCAGTGGCATTCCTGCGTTCCATGTGTTTGTCGAAGAGCAGATCAAAAAGAGTCACATGCTGTGGAACCTGTTCGGTCGGCCGCACGTGTTCTTCGATCGTGCCGACGATAACGTCTTCCGCACTGGCTATGCCTGCATTCCACAAGGTACGGTCGCGGACATGGTCAACATCGGCTACGTGCGCGTGGCAAAACGATTCCCTGTGGTCCTGCAAGTGCATGACTCAATCACAATTCAGGTGAAGCCTAGTCAGGTGGAAGATGGGATGAAGGTCATGACCGACGCATTCAATATTCCGCTGAACGCACACGGCAAAGAATTCTATATCCCGATGGACTTCAAGATCGGTCCGTCATGGGAGAACGCACGAAAGATCAAACTGCCAAAGGCAGCATAACAAAGGAAGGGCAAAGAAATCTCATGGAAGAGATACAGCAAGAGCAGCAAGCAGAACCACGCCGAATGAAACTAGCCTACGTCGCTGGAAAGTACCGCAGCAAGACCGAGTACGGTGTGCACGACAACATTCAACGGGCCGAGAAGGTCGCGCTGAGATATTGGGCCAGGGGGTATGCCGTGATCTGTCCGCACAAGAACACAGCCTATTTCGGTGGCTTTGCCGGTCTGAACGACAGTGTGTGGCTTGATGGAGATCTGGAAATGGTTCGTCGTTGCGATGTCGTAATCATGATGCCGGATTGGGAAGACAGCGTCGGCGCGTGCACTGAACTGGCTGTGGCGAAGGCGTACGGCAAAGAGATCATCTACGATGACTCAGATCTCTATTGGTAGACAGTCGGCGAACGAAAGCGGAATCGATAATCTGCCGGACAGGGAAGTCTAAGCAGACATAACTTAAACGAAGGAACATCAAGGACGAAATGAGAGAACGATCACTCGGTAACGACAAAACGTGGCTTCAAGGATATATGGAGTACACCAAAGAATACGAATCCCCAATGCTCTATCACCAATGGGTTGGCTTAATCACGATGGCTGCATCGTTGCGCAACCGAGTCTATTTGACTCGTGGTGCTGCAATCCATCCGAACCTGTACGTGGTGCTCGTCGCGGGCACGGCTACCGTACGCAAGAGTACGGCAATCAAACAGGGCACAGACCTGAGCAAACAAGTACCGGCAGTCAGACACTATCGTGGCACGATAACCGGACCGTCACTGATTCAGAGCATGCGGTCAGACGTGCCCACAAGCAGCGACAAGCGAGTAGCGAAGAAACCTGCGCAGGAAGGAACAACGATCAACCTGAACAGCGTGGCAGGCAAAAGAGAAGACAGCCTGTTTCTCGTGAACGATGAGATGTCGACGTTCATGAACGAAGCAACGCGAGACAGCTTGGAAAGCAATTTGACGCAGCTATGGACCTGCCAACCTGATTGGGAGTACAAGACAAAGACTCGTGGCAGCGCGTTCCTTGAGAACACATGTCTGAACATGCTGCTGGGTACGAATCCCCGCTGGCTGTCGAAATCGATTGGCGAAGATTCGTTCGATGGCGGCTTTGCCGGTCGCGTGATCTGGCTGTTTCAGAGTGAGCCCAGGCAGCGGAATGGCTGGATCAAACATGGTCCAGAGCGCAAAGATCTGGAAGCACGTCTTGTCGAAGATCTCGTGCACATGTCCGAGCACATTGCGGGCGAAATGGGCATCGAGGATTCGATCCGCGAAGAATTCAAGCTGTGGGACGAAACACGATCGAGGGATGTGGCAACGTCCAGGATGGTCGGCTACAACGAGCGTAAGCCTGAGACGGCGCTAAAGCTGGCAATCCTGCTGAGCATCAGCGAGAGTGATGAGCGGATCGTGCGCGAGCGTCATGTGCGAGCTGCTTGGGACATGTTGAAGACGATGGAAGCCTATATGCCGTTTGCATTCCGCTATATCGGAACGGAAGACGCGGCTATCGGCGAAGAGATCTTAAACCTGTTGCAAGAACATCACGGTGAAATGCTGCAGCGTGATCTGCTCAAGAAAGTGAAGAACAGGCTGCGGAACGGTAAGAAGCAGTTTGAGGCGATACTCGATCTGCTCGACTTCATCGGCGACGTCTCATACAGCTCAAGCGGCACTGATCCGCATGCAATCATCTGCCTGGGAAAGAAGCAGACAGAGCAAGCCAACCAGACAACGGACCTGACGCAAAGCTTGATGTATCGAGCGGGCGCGGCCGGTGTATCGGTCGTCGACGAAAACGACGCTGAGATCATCGGTGATTAATCGAGCGGCCAGGGTCTAAGAAAGTAGCCTTGGTTTGCGAACAGCGGGCAGGAACCACATGCGACATATCTCAAAGTATCAACGTGCTTGTGGTTCCTGCAACGTGCCAGTCCCCGAACAACCTGCCTCTTCTTCCATCCTTACGAACATACAGGCTCAGTCATGGTGCCCAGGCTGCGGTGCGTCACTCTGTGAAGCGTGCTTCCAGACGAGTGGACCGATGTGCCGAGACTGCTGGACTGATGGTCAAAGAACCAGAAGAAGATCTCAGGATCTCCAGCGACTTGTTAAACAGTTTTCGGATATTTGCGGATAGAATTGCGGATATCACGGCCGTGTGAATTAACACGGCCGTGATCGTTATTGGTTGGACTGTGCTCGCATCATCATGTCGGTCTTTTTGGCGGAACCGGCAGATGAACCGAAGTAGTAACTGATGATCGCAATCCAGGCTGTTCCCAGCGAGCCCAGCATTCCGATCAGAATGTCATGTGCGCCTGCTGGAACGGTGTGGTAGCTCATTAGGGTGAGCAGACCGAAGAAGCCTGCAGTGACGCTTATGGCGAGAATGGCAGGCACTTTGTCCTTGACGGCAATCTCTCGTGCTCGCGCATTCGAACGGTCTTGGTCGACCAATTCTTCCATCTTTGCGGCCGAGTCGAAACCGAGCTTCGCCATTTGGATGGAAAAGTCCTGATCAGCTTGTTTCAGTTTGAGTAGCGCATCGGGATCTTTGGTTGTAGCAAGTGCGACGGCATCGCTAATGTCTTCGGCTTTGCTGGGCGGATCGATGCCGAGTGCTTTGCCGACAGCATTAGCTGCCATCGAACCAAGCGGTCCACCGAGACTCGCTGCGGCTGATAAAAAGGGGAACGCTGTTTTGAAAATGTCTTTGAAACCCATACCCTTACTTTGACTTCGGCAAGGGTATGGAATTTATGGCTATGGAAGGTTAGAACGCAGACGATGTGACAATGGTGCGCGTTGAACCAGTGTCACGAACATTGAGAGAGCATGTACGTGCCGGACTCGTACCAGTACAGCTTACCCACCAATCACCATCGCGCAGTGATCCAGGTGTGCCCAACGATGACGTTATCTTGCTGGCTGTTGTGGTGTCACCGACGACAACACTGTCGACTGCGTCCAGGCCGATAAGGGGTACGTTCGCACTGTTGACGAAATTGCGAGCGTTCAAGAATGTTAGGTTGGGCAGGCGAATGATTCCTGCCGTGGCAGGCGTGCTGCCCAATTCAATCGTCGAGCCCGCATACAGTGTCCGAATACGTTTCGATCCACTGCCGATATCCTGACTGTTATCGTTGACCGGCGCAAAAGTCGTGTGAAAGACAAGATTGCCTGTATTGTTGTAGATGTAGGCATTCGACCCATCGTGACCGAGCGCAGCGTACTTCGGGCCAGTCGTGCTACCGTACACACGAAACTCTTGTGCGTTCGTGCTGTTCTTCAACGCCAGAACATTGGAAGCGTCTCGAACTAGGATTGCGTCTGCGCCGAGCACCACGCTTGTTCCGAAATATCCAGATCGGACTTGCACCCCGCTGCGCCCAAGATCGTACACGTTGTCAGACGCAGGATACATGGCATAAGGACCAATCGCTGAATTGCCGATGACCCATCGAGCCGCATTGTTTGTATCCAGATTCAACACACTGTCGTCCACAGTCCGCAGAATCAGTGCTCCGGTCTGTGAATAGATACGTGAGTCTGAACCATCGTGCAACAGTTGCAAGTACTTCGGTCCAGTCGTGGTTCCATATACACGCAAGGTCTGAGCATTCGTGCTGTTCTTGAGTGCCAGCGTGTTCGCTGCACCATCACGAACCAGGACCGTGTCACCATTCCAAGTTAGTGATGCGGCTGAATCGAGCTGCAGGGCTGTGCCCGATATCGTCAATGGCACCACGGTTGTGCCGAAGCTGCCATCGGCCGACGTGTTCTTCTCAAGTGTGATGACACCACCATTAAGCTTCCATCGCCAGTAACCACCACCAGAGATCGATTGATCCGTTTCGCGAAACGTGGCAACGGGAGCCGTACCCTGGAATTGTCCAAAGGACATGGAAGGGGTAAGCAGAAGCGACAGAGCCAATACGAGAGACAGGAAAGATCGAATCATTATGATGCCCTTCTGTAATATGCGATAAGGTCGTCACCACTCACGGGAGCGAAATCAAGTGTGAGATTCACACCTGCACGACTGAAGCCAGAACCTTCAAGTAGTGTGACAAAATGCCCGCTGCCAACAGCGCGATAAAACACGATGACGGAGTTCCCAAGCGGTGTTGAAGCAATCGTGAATGCCGTATTCACACCGTTCTTTGTGCCAGCTACGCTTTCTTTCTCAACGTGGACACCGGTTGTATCGGCTGCAGGCGTCGCTATACCTGTGATCAGAAGGTCCTGGATAGTCTGAGATGCGGGGCTTGCAGGTAGCGAGAAATTACCGAGCTGCTTGCTGACAGCGACTCCGTCGATAGTGACGTCAACTTGTGCCGTGTAATAACGCGTTGCGGGAATCGCATCGCTCGTACTTTCGAGAACAATGCTGAATGCACCGGTACTCGGACTGATCGTCGCGCTTTCGGCCTTTGGAATCGTGATATCACCATTCGAGTCAATGAACCAGTCATTGAGCGTGAAGCTGATCGTGCCGGACGTTGGAAACTCGTTCTGAGAATCTTCGATCACTCCGGTGATTGTGATTTGTGCCATCCGTTACTGTCCCTGTCCTTTGCGTTCGAGCCGAGCGAGAATCTTTGCCTGCTCGACTTTTAGTCCTTCGATCTCACGTGTAAGCCGATCGAGCTTTTCTTCGCTGCGTTGCATCGATTCCATGAGCAGTCGACGGTCGGCCAAATACGGAGATTCGTTCTGGATCATGCTATGGACTTCCGTGCGCGATGGGAGCGAGTAGCCGAAAGAGATAACCGCTATCAGCGTCGTGAGCAGCACGCTGACAATGGCGGCAATGACAGGATTTGCAAAGCTTTTCGACACACTGACTCCTGCCTAATTCGACCGAGTCACCGACCGCATGTTGCAGGATTATTTGCCTGGATTGCCGTGCTTTGTCTTGCGGAAGACGGATTTGCCATTCATCTGAAACTCAACATTCTCAAAGGTCCAGCACAGCTTGTCCGCTGCAGGAATCACATGCTCGACGAAGAGAGTGTCGAGAAACTCTTGGGATAGGTCACGACGTGGATTGCCATCTGCTGTTTCAAAGAGTTCTTTGAAAAGTGGATCATTGATAACGACCTGGGCAAGCTTGTCTTTGCGGGCTGGGTCCACGTGGAACTTACCAGTCGAATCGCATCCGCCGAAAGCGACGATAAACACAGCAAGACGGCCGACATAGTTGAGTTGGAAGGACACGACCTGGATGCAGTCGACTTCCAGGGCTTCTGCCGTACGTGTTGTTTTATCAGTGACTACGGCCATCATATCTATCGGTGAAGTCATGTGAGCATGCATACGGTTTACTTAGACCGTTAGACGTAAAGAAGATTGTGCCCAGCTCCGTCGTCAAAGAGATTCACCTGCGTAAGCGAGCCGTTGATGTAGAGCCATAGCGGTGTGACCGTCGTGCTGCTCGTGGTGTCGATACGGAATCGCTCAGTCGAGTTCACGTATCCTTCAATGCGCGTCGAGTTGATGAATGCGAAGGATGTGTTGCCTGCGCTGATACCGAATCCGGAATTGACGAGAAAGTTCTTGCTGATAGCTTGTGGACCGGATGAGCTGACAGACAGCACTCCGGAACCGGCAGATGACAGTGTGACCGTGCCCCCACCACCACTATCTGTGAGTGACACGGATGAACTAGTACCTGCACCAAACCCAGCAGGACTGGAAAGTGTTACGAGCGAGCCGCTCAAACCTTGAATCGTGTTCGTGAGAATTTGCGCTGTCGCTGCTCCGCTTATGGGAATCTGCGTCAGCAGCGTGCTACCGCTATAGCAGCGCAAGCCGTTTGTTGAATCCAGCTCAATGCGAGATCCGCTCGCTGCTGTTCGCAGCGTAGCTCCCGTGATCGTACCTGTTGCTGTGATCGTCTGTGCAAATAAATCCGTGACGTCTATCTTCGCGGCCGTGACAGCGTTTGCTGCCAGCTTGCTTGTGATGATCGAGTTGGCACTCAGCACATTGCTGTTCACACCAAACACGCCAACTGCCGGAACGAAGAATGCATTCTGTGCCGTGTCCGCGATGTTCTGCGCTACACACATTAAGATCGCAGTATCTCCTGTCACACTTGAATAGGTCGTTGTCGTCTGCAGAACAGTTGTCGAGACGTTCTTGTCGAAATAGATATACGTGATCGCCGACATGTTGCCGGTGTTGCCACTGCTGATCGAATACGTCGTACCATCGGCAAGCTTGATTGTTCCGCTTGCCCAGGCGACGGTATCGTGATCGGAACCTGAGAACACGATATCCGTGTTGAAATTCTTCGCTTGATCCGTCAGTTTCGTTGCGGATACCGCGCCATTCACGAGCTGCGTGACGTTGATCGAGTTCGCGCCCATTTCAGAGTTTGTGATACCTGCGAACGTCGCAGTCGGCGGTGAGCCGCTGACAGCACCTTCACCAAGCAGGTTATACAGGGCAACCCAGCAATAGAGCGTTCCAATGTTGCTGCTGAAAACGAGAGATCGTTTACGTGTGCCACGTTCCTCGGTGAGCGCGATGACTCCCTCGTTGATCAATGCGGGCGTCGTGAACTTGAGTTTCTCCCAAAAATGGTGACCGGCATTGTTGTTCACGATGTAGAACGTGCAGCCGGTGATCGTTCGCGTCATACGCTCATACGGTGTCTCGATCACGAGCGTATCGTTCGTGTTCGATACGATCTTGCCCATGAAGAGCAATCCTTCATAGTCGAATGTCGGTGAGCCCGCACGCGTGGGATGAAACACGACGACGTCTTTGCCCGCATATGCGTTTATTGTCCAACCTGGATTGGGCGATGCCAAAATGCTCTGACTGCCAGCCATGAGCGTGCAAGTACGCGATGACGTAATGCTGTTGTACTGTGTTGTCGCAGTCGGCAGCGTCGACGAGTCGTGGATATAGACAGAGTATCCCCAATAACTGCCGGTGTTCGTTGCGGGAATTTCCCAGCTCACTTCAAACTGATTGCCCGCAAGATATGTCGCTGTTGCGGCTGTCTTGATCTGCAGGTTATCGGGAGTGGGCGGAATGGCTGTATCTGTGCTCAGATTGTCACCGAAGTTAGTTGTCCTTGTCAGTGTTCCCGTATAGCTGGAATAACCGAACGCATTCGCCACGCGAGCACGAAAATAATAGGTTCCAGGCTTGTTGACGGGAAACACGAGAGACGTCGGCGGTTTGTGCCCAATCTCGTGGTCATACAGAAGGGAAACGAAACCACTGTCGGATGCGACTTGAATATGCGCCTTGAACACAGTGTTCCAGTTGGCAGCACCACCCGGCCGCTCGATACCGATCAGCCATTCGTACTCGTTCGTGTTGAATGAACCTTGGTTGCGAAGAACGCCGATCGTCGGTGCATCTGGTGTTGTCGTGTCTGTGCCCGCTGCATCCGGTGACGTGGTTGTAACTGGACCGGCCGCTGAGCCTTCTGCATTAAGGATCGACATGCCGGTAACCCAATAGTAATAGGTCGTGCTGGCATCCACGCTCGCATCGACGAACAGCGTCCCATCCAGTGTGGCAATCTTTGTTGCTGTTGCGAAATTGTTGACCGTGTTCCGATATACCTGGAATGACTTAAACAGCTTTAAGTTGCTGCCGGTATATGGTGACCACTTCAACGAGACAAGACCACTGCCGATAAAGATCTGCAGACTGCTGGGAGCAGGCAGCACATCGGTCATACCATCGACAAGTACAGCTTGCCGTGGATACACCGGACTGCCTGCCGCATCGAGTGTGTTTGGGTCAGGGAAGTGTCCTGACATAGGACGGCTGACAGCGACAAACCAGGATACGGCCGGAGGATTCTCGATCTCGTAATCGATCGTGGTGTTCGGATTGTTCAGCTCGATCACTTCGCGCCACTTCGATGTATCCGGTGCACTGCTTCCGTTGTCCGGTGCACGCAAGATAATCACGGAACGAAAGTTCTTGGCTGGGCTGGGCTCCGTGTAATTGAACGTCAGGCGCGACGTCGGCTTATTGTTCCCGTCGAATGAACCACCCTCGGTGACGCTGAAGGCTGTAACAGCAGGCGGCTGTGCGTCGAGTGATGCGTTCGCGGCAATGCGCGTGAAGTTCGTGACCGTTATGGCCGTATCGTCATAGATCGCATCGTTGTGCAACGTGGCTGTGATCTTGCGCAGAAAGACCGTTCCACCGTTCTGCAGATGCTCTGCAGTATCTTCGAAGTCGACTACGCGAAACATTGTTTCGAATGATGGATCAAGCAGATCATCGGTGACCGTAATCACATCGCCTTGTTCCAGGTCGCTGTCTTTATAGAACGTCTCGAATGTGATCTGCAGGTTGTTTGACAGACCACCCTGCGCAAACTCACCTGCCCGCAGAATCAGCGTTGCGATACGTGCTGCTTCATCCTGTGTGCTCGTTCCAGGCAGATCGACTGTCTTCGACACAACGCGCAGTGAGTTATCGCCGAAGATATCGCCGACCTGTTTCTGTGCGAAACGATCGGACACGACGAGCTGCACCTTTGCAAAATCCGTCTTGTCGATAAAGTTCACTCGGACTTCATTCGGGATTTCCGAGATCGGTTTTCTGGATTTAACGAGAGTGCTCTTGCCATCCTTCCACACGATGTTGCGACTTGTGTTGCTGTTCGCTGAATAAGTTGAGATCGAAGACGCGGGACCGAGTTCTTTGATTTTCAATGTGCCGTCGATATCGAGGTAAGGCGGCAGGCAGTACATCTGCAAACAGATTAGGCGAATCCAATCTTGGTAGGTCTTCTGATCGGTGACCACACCATTAAATGTCCAGCGTGGAACGAGCCCGCCGACTAATGTATCGCTGACCGTGTCACTGTTGCGTGCGGCAATATCGACAAACGATTGCAGGTTGATGCGACCGATATCGATTCCACCACCCGCACGTCGACTCGTCATGAGATCGAGCAGAACCCAAGCGGGATTTGTCGTTGCCTTCCTGCTGTATGTGACAGCGTCGGAGTACACGCGCACGATACGGCCGTATTGAACATCGAACTGCCCATTGAAGTTTTGCGATGTGAAGTCGACGCCTGGATTGTTCTTCGTCGAGATCCGGAAAGCGACGCGAGCAGAGCCCCAATAAGCCAGCTTGTTTGTCGTGAAATCGGTGACAGCGGGGAAGAAGCTTGATCCAGGTTCCGGTGCATCCATCACACCGTTATAGATCTCATAGCCCCAGCCTGGACGCGGATCGTGTCGGTGTGCACCGTTTACAAAGATGCCCTGTGTATCGCTGTCGGCAATATAGGCATCGCTCGTCACTGCCTGGGATTCATTTGTGCCGTTCGTTGCGAGCGGACCTTCGGCGATGATCCACAGCGTGCTTGTAAAATCCGTCCCATTGGGATTTGCCAGGACGAGAATCGGATCACTCACGCGGGCTTTGCCGTAGACGAGCGGAATGCGCCGACCATATGCTGAGTCGTTACCAGGATATGAGACACGATTCGCAGTCAGGAAGATGTGGCTGTTGCCGAGCTGCATCGGTTGATGTCCGGTGATCTGTGGAAAGCCGGTGAAGTAATTGCGATTGTTCCCGCCGACCATATCGCTGCTGTTGTTCCCGTACATGCCACGGGCTTTGCACTGATTGATCGAGAATCCGCAGTTGCCGAAGAGCGCCGTCGCACCAATGCTGTGGCTTGCGATAGTTGTACCGCGCTGAGCACGGACACCGGTCAGCGTATTACTGGACGCGGCAATAATGAGCAGTCGCTCGCTACCGATAATGAGTTCGTCACCGGTCACAACAAGCTGGCTAGAAGGCAGGGCATTAATATCAAAGGTGACAGGATCGGATGTGCCATCGATAGCGGTTGCCGTGGTCGTCTTGAAGCCGATCGTCGACGTGCGCTGATACGGACACTCGAACCCATCGAAGTCCGTCACCGTTTGTCCGCTGTCTGATTTGCCGAATTCGTTGTTGCACTGGACGGTGATAGCACGCTTGGGAATATCGCTACGTGACGTTGGTGAACCGGCATATGCCGTGAGAGTGACCTGCTCACCGGATAACTCGGTCAGCTCGTCGGACCACCCTACCCATTTCACATATCCCGCAGCAATCGAGTCGATGTACTCGATGATCTCGATCTTTGCTCCAAGGAATGATTCTGTCTGATCGATCAGAGTGATTGCATCGTCTGCATTCGCGAGGATGATCTGCACCTGGGATGCATCGTCGATCGAGAAGCCGAGTGAGCCAAGAGACAGCAGGCGAGCATCATACGTGTGACCGTCGAAGACAATGCCGCCACGCTCTGCCCAATAGCGGTAACCGCTCTGCAGCTTCACACGGACGAGATAGAAGATTCCGGAGATCTGTGTTTTGTTGAGTTCAGTTAATACGGGCGCTGGAATTCCACGAGGCATACTGTCTACTTAGACAGGCATCCTGCCGGGGAATCCCTATGCTCGCCACTCGCGAATGGAGATACCAGCGTTATACAGCTTGAGTCGAAACATTTCGCGGGTGAGTTTGTCTTCCTCGAAGCGGACGAGATAGCGGCCGAGTACGTCAGCTCCCGTGAGATCGATCGTGTCCTGCTCGCCTGGATTATAGAAATAGAAGGCATCAAAGCTGCCGAGTCGCGCCTTATAGAAATTCCACAGAACATTGGCGTTATGCGTGGCAGTCACTTCGTTCACGTGCTGCATATTGTGGATCTGAATCGTGAAGCGATTGATACCCTTGTAGGTCGCTTGGTTGCCTTCACCGTCTGAGCGCGGTCCCCACGAGAGATTCTTGTTCGCAAACTGTCCGAACCCATCACCGAAATCAACCGAATAGTTTGCATAGGTGATCTCGTGCTGCAGCGGATACCAAAGCTTGAGCGGAAATACTGCGATACTCATTAGGATGCTCCCGACATGGTCACAGCAAGCCGAGCGCGTACGGACGGACTTGTCTGCAATGTTTTCTCGGTGACCGCTGCAATCTGCCGCATGGCGCGAGGATCTTTCGTACCATCCATAACAACCACACCAGGACTGACAGTATCGAGCCGATCAAGCTGCTCGCTAAGGCGGTCGACAGACGCAGCAAGCCCGTTCGAACCGTCACGTGGAGTAAGGAAGATCGTACGGTTACCGGGTGTGCTGCTTCCGTTTACTCCACCTGTTGTTGTCGCGGCACTGTTGGCCGAAGTCAGGTTACCGGCTACACCACGTAGCAAACCTGCAGCCGCTAATGCGCCCGCACCGGCAGCGAGCAGTGCAGCACCACGACCGAAATCACCAAAGATCATATGTGCTACACCAAGCACGAGTAGTTGCTTGCCGACAGCAACCAATACATCAGCCAGGATACCAATCAAACCCGCAGCCATTCGCTTGATCAGGGAAACCTGATTTTCCATGTGATGTGTCATGGACTCGAACATGCTCGTCCAGGCGTCCGACAGTGCGTTGAGCACGTGCGGCAGCAGCTCTTGAAACACTTCGCGGAATGATTGACCGAGCACGAACACGCGAATGATCAGCTCGCGCATAACATCTTGCATGCCGCGTCCATTGAAAATGAACTGCAGCATTTCCTGATTCACACGTCGTTGATCCGATGCAAGAATGCGCAGCTTGTCGGACAGCTTTTTGTACTCGTCGGAATCTGTTTGCTGTGCTGCACGAGCTGCTGTGAGATCCTTCATTTCCCGCGTGATCCGCTTGCTGGCTTCTGTCAGATCGGTGAATGTTCCGTTGAACATTTTGAAGTCCTGCAACAGCACCGTGATTTCATCGTGTGCGATTTGTGCACTGTTCAGCACATCATGCAGAAAGAACGCTTGATCTTTCGGTGGGGGCGGAAGCAATTCCTGAATCGGTAGGTTTACGATCTTGTTCAGGAATACTCCCATGTGGTCTAGTACTTTCTCGACGTCTTGAAAGTCTTTGATCATCGCCTGGGCAAGATCGACCTGCAGATGTGTTTTCAGGATAGCGAGTGCTTCTGCGGTTTGCTTTGGAAAGCCCTTTGTTTTCTCGATCGCGTCTTCGACACCATCACGATACTTCGCCCACGCAACTGCAGCCGCATTGATGCTGCTTGCTACATCCTGTTCCATCTTGTGACGCAATTCTTTGACGAAGTCATTAACCCGCTTGAGTGCTTTTTCATCGGCACCACCTACGTTGAATACTTTGAGCCACTCCGTTCCAGATCGAGATAGCACTTCGAATTGCTTCCCAAGGAACCACTGCATTGTGGCAAGCTCGTCGTTCACTTCATGTGCATCGGTGCTAAACGTTGTCAACATACCATGCTGTGCAAGGTTCAAACTGACCAATACAAAGGCCACTTCTGCAACCTGCTTGGAGATCTTCACAAGCGTACTGTTCGCGATTTGTTCCAACACGGATCGAATAAGAACGGTTACGCTCAGTATCATGTTTGACAATTTAGTCATCATGCTGAGTTGATTGTTTGTGCCGAACAGTGCTTCAACGAGTGCGAACACGCCTTTGAGAATCTGCTCAATGCTGATACCGAATTCCATCATCGACGTCAGGATCGCTTGCGTGCTTGGAGCAAGGGAATCGAATCCACCTTTGATGTTTGCAATATCGGAGACAGCTTTCGACAACAGGTCTCGCCAGTAACGCAGGAAGTCGGTGACGATCTGAAAACCGCTGCCGGTCTGCATCACGATGCGATTGAGAATTGCAAGGTTACCAGCAATGGACGAGATCATACCTTCGGCCGTACCACCAAGGCTCTTTGATGCTTCGTCAATACCCTGGAACATAGTGCGCAACGATTCAAGCAGCGTGCCTGCCTGCTTCTGTTTCTCAAGCCATGCATTGAGATCGCCGACCTGGGCTTTGATGATCTTCGCCATAACATTGCCGGTTGTCGCCTGCCCACTCATGAGTGCGCTGATTTCTGAAACGATCTGTCGTTCTTTCTGCAGTCCACCTGTCAACGAGACCACGATGTTTGTCAGCAGTGCGGCAGTCTGTGCCGCTTCGTCCATGTTCTTCACGAACGAGAGACCACCACGCGCAACGAATGTCTGGAAGGCGAGACCGATATCCGTGGCACTCGCAACCGACGTTGATGCCAGCTCTGCGAACTTCATCATCATCTTTTCGGATGCTTTCGTCGCAACAGCAAATGAATCGCTCAGCGTCGGTCCGAAGGATGCAAAAGACGTGAGCAGTCCGGCCGTGTTGAAGATCTGTCGCTGCATGTCGTCAGCACTTTTGATTGCTGTGATAGCGAGATCTCGAAAAGCACCGGCAATCTTTTCAGGCAGCGTGACGAACACATTGAACGCGACCATGATCACGCCCATCGAGATCAGTGCTTTGGTCGCTGTCGCGATAGCCGCGTTCATTCCAGAGAACGCATCTTGGCCGTTTCTGCCTGCATTCTGCAGTTGCGTATTGACGTTCGCAGCACCGCTAACGGTAACCCGAACAACGACTTGCTGTGTAATGACTCTCGACACTTAGACAAATACTCCGCTATCTTATTGGACTTCCGTTTGACACCTAAATCATGACGGTGTTATGGTTTGCTCGATTTGACGGCATTCGAATAAACGAGGGGGAACGGCATGGATACGATGGTTGTCGGACTGGTGGGGCTCGCAGTGCTTGGACTTCTGTATTTGTTGCCGACGATGCTCGCTGTGTACAAGAACAAGCGGAGCACAGGCGGTATCCTGGTTCTGAATCTGCTGCTTGGTTGGACAGGGCTTGGCTGGGTGATCGCACTCATTTGGGCAATCGTGCCCGACGTCGATTACATCGTTGTGCAGCGACCACGTTAGCTAGTGTGGGCTCTGTGAGCGTATCCGATCGGTCTCCCGCTCCAGCTCACGCTGCTTGTCTGCCTGCCAACGTGAGACTTCCTCATCGATCACGAAGAACGCATAATAATCATCCGCTTCGAGATCTTGACCGAACATTGATTTGTGCATCTTGAATAGTCGGTGCCGACGCATGTACAGCATTGCGAGCTGCGTTGCGTCGGCACCAAAGGTGTGCACGAGATCATCATAATCTTCCTGCTCTGCATCGTCACCGTCCAGGCTGCTGGATGTGGATACGGCTGGACCGTCTTCGGAAGCATACTGAATCTCGTCTGTGTAGGAAGCTAAGAGGTAATTCGGATCAGACGATCGATAAATGACCGCTCGAATTACCCCTCGGATTTTTTTCCGAGTTCGGCTTCCTCTTCTGTGATGTAGTCCAGCAGTTGACGTGCGGCAGCAGCGCGATGCTCTGCGCCAAGATCGTCTTCAAAATACGTACGGAAATCGCCCAAAGGCAAATCGTCGTATCCATCAACACTCTTGATGCAGGCATTCCAGATGTATGCATTCGCTGCAGTGAAGTCCGGCTTGAGCTGACCTTTTTCGAATCGCGCAGACAGCTTGCGATATCTCTCACGCTCGCGCATCGTCGGTCGACGAAACACATGCTTCAATTCGACATCGTCCATGCCTGCTTGATGAACGACAAAGACGATTGCAATTTCCTGTGGGACGTGTGCTTTTGAAAAACCCATGTAAGAACCTTCCTTGGTCTATAAGATCGAACGTGTTGAGTAATGCAGGTAAGGGACCAAACTAGTTGGTCCCTTATAGATGATTACAGTAGGTAGGCTGCGACTTGGCTTGTGACGGTAACCGTGATTGGAGTCTTCGATGTGGTCGTCGTCGCAAACGGCTTATACGTGACTTCGTTGACATTGCGAATGCCGTCGAATGAATCCTTCACGTTCGTGATCAAGCAGCGGGGGATTGCAATCTTGATGCTGTAGGAGCCGGAGACGCACTGTACTTCCACGTTCTTCAACGTGTTCGCCTGCCAGTCGGTCCAGTAAGCATCGCCCTTGTTACCCTGAACTTTGACCACCATCGACATGGATCGACCGCCGAAACGAAGTGTCGTCAAGTTGATACCGGCTGCAACCTGTCCACGGTTATCGGCACGATCTAGATTGTTATTCCAGGTGAAATCCCACGAGCGGAGCGATGCAGACGCATCGACCACACCAGAACCAGAGTTCGCAGTACCGAAGGTCGCACCCGTACCGTGCAATGGCGTGACTGGCTCTTTCGAGCTAGGAATAGAGAATGCGGCAGCGTCGGCTGCACTACCATCGGTGAAGAACGAGCCGGACATTCCCACGCGGCCACGATTCTGCACGCTCAGCTTGAATTCGTTGACGCACGCACCTTTGTATTTCTTATAGGTCGCGGTATCACCCTGGACGACCTGCACGAGAGATGTAGACGGAAGCTGATCGGAAGACGTGCCATCCAAAGCCGTAATCGTGTGGACATACGGTCCAGCTCCCGAAGCACTATATGTACCAAGTGCCAGTGCCATTAACGCACCGGCAAGTTCCGGCGACGCATGGAATGAGAACGGAATCGTGACGTCACGAGCAACCTGGATGTTGTAATTGATATCGTTCGGAAACTCGTGCCCTTTGATCAGTGCGTCATCGCTCAGCATTTCGATTGCGACTTCCGCCAAGCCCGGTTCGACAAGATCGAAGAGCCTTCCGATATTCGCATCGAGTACGGCAGTACCGTACGCAGATTCCTTGTTGTAGCTCAAAACGAGCTTAGTAGACTGTGGTCTAAGATTTGCCATGTGACTCTGTTATTCCCCTTGCGCGTCTGCGCTCTCTGCTTGCTCGAAATAGCCTGTATCCAGCAGCGTGCTGGCAAGTCCTTCCGATACTTCGATATCGGTGTCCGGCATGATGTGCATTGACGGAAAGTCCGCCACGGACATGAAGTTGAACGGGCAATCAGCCTTAACGTGAAGCAGCATAAAAATCGAAAGATCTCCCAAGTTATTTGACCGTTAGGGAGTGCTGCTATTTGATAGGTCTAGCGGATGGTGACGGTTATGTGAGGATGCTGCGCTGTGATATCTCGACCGATCTGCTGGGCAACTTCCGTAGCCACGCGCACACCGAGCCGATTCAAATTGACGACTCCGTTGTAATTCGTCAGCTCATTTCTCAGTGCTCGCGTCATAAAGCGAACGGGCTCTTTTCTGCGCGTGATTGTATACGTGGCAGAACGAAAGATCGGACGATAACCCTGGACGGTAGTGCCATCAGAAAAGACAACGCGTCGCTTGCGCCGAATAAGTCCCATCTGCGTCCATTGTGTGAAAGCACGACGTAGCATGAGCAGCATCGCCTTCGCACCGTGTTGCGGTCGCAGCGGTCCAGTGACACCGTACTCTTCCCATATGATTGCGGGCGGATGGTTCGAATACACGTCACCATGTGTGAGGTATTGACTCGGTTGCTGAACCATCTGCTTGAGCGAATCTCGCGTTCGGCCGGTCTGCACTTTGAGATTGTTTCGTCCGCCACCGGATGCATATCGACGCGCAGATGCCCACACGTCGTCGGTTACTTCGTGTGTCCAGTGCAGATAAATGTCAGGTAGTGGAGGCATCGTTATGCAGGCTGCAGGAAGTGTGTTGAAAGCGTGATCGTCATTCGAGCTTGTGTACCGACCTGATCACCATATGCCCACTCGATACCGTTCACCGACTCGACAGAGAATCCATCGTTCGTACCGAATGCGTTGTAATAGGAATTGATCGCTGTGGTACTGAGCAAAGCCGTGAGCGTCTCTTCGATCAAGTCGACACCGACAAGCGGATCGGCCGATCGGATGAACATTGCCAGGGTAATGCGCAGTGGCGTGAACGATCGCTGCGAACCCATGAGCGATTCGATGATCAGATCGGTTGGATCGAATTCCAGATACGCGACCTTGTTGCCATTTTCCTGCACTTCCGGTGCGAGCAGTGCGTATTTGACGGACTCGAATTTCGAGCTGATCGCAGTCGCAAGAGTCGTGAGCACAGTACGCAATCGTGACGACGGTGGAGTCAGCGAGCTGATCGTAGGTTGGATTAAACCGGCCATTATTGGTTGTTGTGGATATCCCGCTTGATCGCTGTGGTCAGCAGATCGGTGTCTTCTTCATAGATGGTCTTATCGGATTGCGTAAGCACAGCGAATCCTTTTTGCCCGACTTTTCTCAATCGCTTGGCGAGTGCCTCATATTTCCCGCTGAGCGCGGTACGATCCGCGTTCTCTTCACCAGCTCGTACCTGGGTGAACTTCATGAAGCGGGCACTCAGCGACTCACAAATGAAGATCGCAGCACGGCGCACATCGATTTTCATGGTGATCGCAGCCGATATCTCTTCATCATAGATCAGCTTGTTGTTTGTGTCCGTATCGCCAATGATGAAGCGGATCTTGTCTTTGTCAGTCGGAAGTGTGTTGTCGTACGACCACGTTTGTGCCATCGCTTAATTAGACAGAAATTGACGGTAAAAATTGGTTTGCGCGTGTTCATGCGTATGTTATAGATTGCACTCATGAAAACTCTCGTGATGTTGTTCATCATCTTGTTAGGTTGCGTGCACGGCTACGGGACACCGACCGCTGTTGTCATTCATGTGCAGAACGGGATTCTCATTGGTGCGGACAGCGTGGATGTTGGTGGGACGTCTTATGACGTGCGTTTTGCTGCGCAAACATGCGTGGAGCTGTATGGCGGTTGCGAGCTGACTGAGAACCTGCCCTTCATACTCGAAGCGGATGCTCGTCTCGCATCACAGGCGCTATTGACTCAAGTGATCAATGGTCCGTTTGAGACCGCTCTATATCTGATCAAAGGATGCGAGACAGGACGCTTTAACGAATCCTCATTCTGCGAGATCTATACACCGTTCGCACTCTTCACGTTTCGCAATTGGCGTGGAGAAGTTTATCCGGACAGCACGTATGTGCAGGTCGCCGACGCAAGTCTGTCGGCAGCTACATCCGCTCACTATGAAGTCGTGACCGTTGTGGATAGTCCGAACGATTTTCCGATGGGACCACCGAACACGAATGGTGTGACCTGGGCGGCTTGGGTACGATCAGCACAGCAAGGTTCCCAAGATCCGTCAAGCCCACCACAGAATGCTATTACAGCTCCGGAACCATCGAACCTTGCTGTGCTGCTTATTGCTGCCGCAGGATTATTCTGCCACGCCTACCGTACCCAGCAGAGACAGGTTGGAAACTAGCAGCATTGCTCGTGATGCTGCTCGCTGTCACAGTGACATTGCGACTCACGATTGATGCCGTTGCTCCGATCACGAATTGACCTGTGATCGTTGTGCTGTTTACAACGACCACATTCTGCACCGTGATGCCCGTACCGCTGATTGCAACCGAGCCCCCCGTTAAGTTCGTTCCCGTAATCGTGAACGCAATTGTTGACGTCTGGTAGCCGGATGATGGCGTGATACTCGTGATCGTTGGATCGCTGGATACGTTGATCGTGAAATTCACTGTAGTGCTATCACCTTCGGCTGTCTCGACTCGCACCGTACGCACGCCTGTTGCAGCACCGGCTGATACCACAAGGTCTGCTGTGATCGTCGTGTCACTCACGACAACTAAGTTCGATACAGTGATGCCAGAACCGGACACAAGAATCGTCGGTGTGTCGAACGTGAAGTTCGCACCTGACAGTGTCACGGACGTCGTGTGATTCTGCGTGCCCACGTTCGGCGTGATGCTCGTCAAGCTGGGAATAATCGGTGAGACAGACATTGCCCCGATGTTTGGCAGCGTGCCAAAGAACACACGATTTCCGCTCGAATCTTTATACAGATAGACCGGATCACTCGGTAACCATGTGAGTGCTCGATCCAGGCCGATTTGATTTGTGCTGTAGTTGATCGTGGTGATCTGTGCGATGTTGGTCACATTGCCTACTGCAATCCAGTCAGCTTGTACTGGACTATCATCCGGTCCCCAACCCGCCTGGAAGAATGCAGCATCACCGACTGTCAATGTCGTACTCGATGCACCAGAACCGACCGTGTTGGTCAAATGTGAGCCGGTTGAATTCGCAGGTGACGTATCCCGCAGATGAAAGTCTGTCGAGCTGACAAACTGCGGATCAGTGCACTGTCTGCCCTGCAGGGCATTGCCTACGAATGTCTCGGATGTGAATGGTGTCGTCCAGGCTGCGCCGGTCAAACCAACGGTGCACGAGCTGCCTGGATTCACGCTCAAGAATCCCAAGTTGCTGCGGGCAACATTGTCGTCGTCCTGCAAGTGATCGATTCTGAATGTCGCAAGCGAATATCCGGAAGCCGACAAGTTTGTTTGCGTCGCAGAGCCGGTAGCCGTGCCCGATACTGAAGTGCCCGTAATCGCTCCGGAACCGTTGACTGTCGTCACCGTGATGATCAGATCATTATCGGGGCTTCTTCCACCAAGAGCACTGCCAAGAATCTTCCATTGACCATTCGCAACATATCCAGAACCGGCCGTATGGATCGACACCATGTAGGTTCCTGCCGACTCCGTGACATCATATGTTCCGCTCGTACCATTCATCGCGATTGATACAATCGTGTTTGCTGTACAGCTCAGACCATCCGCACGTCGAGTTATGCCCGTTACAGCACCACCCGATGTCGTGAGATCGAATTTGATGCTGCCACTACGGCAAGGTGCACCGCTAGCCGATACGTTATTAGTGTTCGCGTAGCCAGCACCACCCGCTGTGAGTGTTCCGTCAAGCAGTCTGCCTGTACCGAACGAATACAGCTTGAGTGCAAATGTGTTCGTTACTGCGTCATAGTGCAAATTGTTGATGTAGGATGCATGCTGAATTGCGTCCAATACGGAAGCTGATTGTGCATTCTCGACACCACAGATATAGAAGTCCGCGTCGCTATTGCCAGCATTGATGCGCAGCCGATCATTTGCATTATAGCCAGAACCCTGATCATGCAATGTGACCACGGTGACCGCGCCACTGGCAACAATATCGACAGTCACACCCGAACCACTGCCGGTAAGATTTGTCGTCGTCACGGGAGTAGAAGACGTGGTGTATAACGTGCCTGCAGTGCGTGGCGCAGATTGTGTGATCGCAGTGCTGCAACCTGACGTACTACCGACCGAAGATGCTGCACCTGTAGCAACAAATGCCGACGAGATAGCCGTGTTGTTATAGACCTTTGTATATACTCCGGACTCGCCGCTGGACGTGCAACAGTTTTGAACCCAAAACCCTTCACCACCCTGCACGATATTGTAGCGACCGATCATGTAATTGACACCGCCGCATGATGCCGTCGCATTGGATAGGATGAAGTGCTGTTGAGCCATGCCAACAGTCTCTTTCCTGGTATTCCCTTCGATCAGAATGTAGCTCGATCCAGGGGTAATCGATGACTGGCAGTCGATCTGTGCACCGTCAATGTGATTATTCGGCGAATCATAGTTAGGGGAATCGTGGAAGTAGTTGTTGCGCCATACGGTATAACTGCCCTTGAAATTCGTATAGTCGCCGACTCCGGACACATCGTTGTTCTGAATCAAGCTGTGGTCGCACCACAACTGAAAGCCGCTCTTGCGTCCACCACTGCCATTTACCCAAGGGGAACCAGCATTCAGAATCGTGTTGCCGTCAAAAATGCTATCGCTGCACGTGGCCGTAGTGAAGCGGATGGCTGCATTCGCTGACAAGAAATCGTGAATGAGATTGCCTTCAACACGAATATGATTCGTACCGCTACCGGCTGATAAGATCCGATCTGCTGCTGTGTCCGTGAAACCAGAGCCAGTGATCTCGAACCATTTGATTCGGATGTGGTGTCGACCGGTAACAATGAAGTTGCGCACCTTGGCATTCGTTCCACCGTTGACCGGAGCAGCAGCACCCTGGTATGTAATGTATCCAAGAACCGCGTCGCCATCCACTGCGGGTGTGAAGCTGGAACCGAAGGTTGATCCAACAGCCATGATAACGGTGTCACCCGCCGCAACAGCCGGTGAGCCTGTACCGTTGGCTCGACTGAGATTCTGCCAAGGATGGGTTGCGTCACCGTTGTTGGCGTCGAGCCCTGTGTTGCTATCGACGTAGTATGTCGTCGCCCCGAAGGTCAACGAGGACATTCCGAGCAGGATGAAGAGGCAAAGAAAGAGTTTCTTAAACATTGTTAGTGCCCACCTAAGATGCCGCGAGCACCGACCGAGACATTCGGCTGTGCGAATGCACCAAGTTCATCCCACGAGATCACTATTCCAGAACCAGTGCTGTCGCGGAATAGCGGATCGACATAAAGCGTCGTGCTCGCTACACCGACAAGCAATCTGCCACGCAGCACAGACTTAAATGCGGGTGTGATGGATGCTTCGAGTTTCTGCTTGTTTGCATTCGTGAATCCGCCAGTGCCAGTCCAGCTATCCGTGTCCGCTGTCCAGGCAACACCCGTACCGTCAAATGGTGCAGCATTACGACCACTTGCAAGCGTGCCCTGTGGGAAGCTTGCATTTGATCCGTATTCGATCTCGTACCAGACATCACGATTCGTCAACGCTGTGGCATTGTCGCGAATGATACGCAGGCCAGCAGTCAGTGCCGACGTTGTCGCGCTCCACCGCATTTGCCACGGCAGAGTAAAGGGCTCGCTCTCATTGGCGGCTGCGGTCGTAGTAACACTCCAAGACAGGTGCGTTCCATCGATCGCCGCACCAAGATCGGAATAGATCGATGTGTTCGTGGTCAGAGAACCGAGTCGGTTGTAGTATTCGAATGCCTTGAAGTTGTTCGTCGTTGAAACATTCACCAGAGTCAAGTCACCGGCATTACCGGGCCATGTGCCAGTCTTAAGCCCCGGTGTAGAGCTGAGTTTCACATTGCGCAGGATGACGTGCCCATTGAGATTGGCAACGTTGAAATAGTTTCCACCACTCGTATTGAAAGTGCTCAAGTCCGCGTCGATAACAGTCAGGCGGCTGGACAGCGGGTTACCGGCCGATGAAGTCAAGAACAGCGTGGCTGGCTTGCTCGCACCGGCATAGGCGATTGTCGGATTCGAAATCACGACTTCTGCACCACGAACCTGAATCGCGAATGCTGCTGTATTATTGGCGATGTTGAAGGTGCAATCTTTCAGGCGGATATAAGGAAACGGATTGCTCGTGCTGGCACCGGAACCAAGATTAATGCTTACAGAGCCCGTGCCCGGTGTGTCGAATGTGCAGTGATCGCATTCAATACCGACACGAGACTGGCTCGCCACGAGGTTGGTTGCAATGTTGACCGTGTTTGAAGTGCTTGAACCGGAGTTCGCCCCGATGGTCATGCCGTATAGATAAAGCTTCTGTGCTCCCGTTCCGGCAACGGTCATTGTGAAAGTGTTCCCCGGATGAATCTGCGCACCGGCTGCACGAGCACTGCCCGCACACGCGCCCACACCGCTTTTCGTCACCGACAAGATCGTCAGATCGATGTTCGATGGCGCATCCCATGACGTATTCGCGGCAGGTGTCTCAGCGTAGGCACTGTCGACATATAGAATGTCGTTCGCACCTGCGATAGCCATCGCAGCGACAACCGTCGTCTTTGCTTTCGCCCATGTTGAGCCATCGCTGTTGTCTCCGGTCGTTGCGACACAGATAGCTGCAGCATTCGCATGGGCGATGCTGCAGAACAGAACAAGGCTAGCCAGTAGCAATCGTGTAAAAAATCTCATATTTAGTTGGACCGTTGAGGCAGAAACTATTTAATTTGCAGGTCGACGAAGATGCCCGCAGGCGCATTCGAATTGTCCGTAGGAGTGCAGACGATCGGCGATGTACCGCCCCCGCCCGTGACGGCAAAACCCATGCCCGTGGGATAATCGCCAGTAATCGGAATGGTTAGCGTGCGGATAAAGCCGCCGTCAGCAGTTGACGCTGAGCTGGACGCGGGAATCGTATAGCTTGTGATATAGCCAGTCGCACTTGTCGGATCAGGCGTCGTGCCCAAGTTGTACATGCGCAAACAGGCAGGCGTCGTAGTCGGATTGCGAACATCGAAACTATAGACGGCCGTCGCTCCGTTCTTGCAGAGCGTGGCATTCGTGCTCGCTGTCGTCGGTGCTTTATAGCAGCCGGTCGTACCACCGGTAACCGTTGCTTCCGGCAGAACAGGAATAGGCGTCGTGTCCTGCGCTGCGTCACGAATCGCCGTCAAGATATCTGTTAGTGCCTGGGTTAAGTCAGCCGGTACGGGCACACCGTTGGTAACACCCTGAATAGCAGGTGCATTCGTTCCGCTGACACCGGCTGCTGTAACTGATCCAGACTTGCCGGTCGTCGGATCATAGGTAATGGAACGCGTCTGCCCGAATGCGACATTGTCGACCGCGCCCGCCATGAGTATGACGAGCGCGATTAGAGCAAGACGAATCTTGTTTGAAATCTGCATTTATTGCTCCGCTGTCGATTCGATAATTAAGTCAGGTCGAACCAGAGAATGTCCCAATTCAGTGCTGCGCCATTGATTGCACCGACAGTCGTGTTCAAGAACACGAACCGAATAGTATCCGTAGACTGAACTTTGATCCCTTTCAGAACCAGACCTACTTCCAGTGCGGGAATCGACGTCGGGAAAACCAGGTCGCCCGCAGCCACACCGGTTACTGTAACGTCCACCGTTACCTCAGCACCGGCAGTAGCGTTAGCCGGATCGACCGAGACAGTCGCCGACTTGATTTTCTTGATGAGAGTGCCCCCGGAACCGACAGTAACCGGCCCAAGTTTGCCTTTGCCTCGAAGTAATTGATGAATTGCCATGTGTCCTACTTAGCTCGCTTTCTCTTTCTTTTCTGCTTTGACGGCTTGTGCCTTTGCCTGTTGACTGACCTTTGGCTCGATAACCAGAGAGGTAAGAGCAGGTGCAGTAGGCGGAACAGAAACCGGTGCAACGTGCGGAGTGATGTATCGATAACGAATCAGCTTGTCTCGGTTCTTCCACGAGGAAGTGTCAACAATCGCGCCCGCCTGCAATAGAACGCCGTCTGCTTCAAACGGCCGAAGAACTTTGTCCATATCGTTCCTTTGTGAAAGTGCGGAGATCACCGTTAGTAATCTCCGCACCTATCTGCGGTCACCAGACCACAGGTGGATTGCTTACGCGACCGCTCCGGAGAAGAAGTAGCCGAGATCGGTTCCGATGACTTTGTTGTCCCAAGCCATCTGACCTTCGATCCGGTCTGCTCTCTTGAGATCCATGCGGAAGCGGCTGAGACCAACCTGCTCGCCCATGACTTCGTTGACGCCAGTCCACTGGAAGATGTATCCAGCAGAGGGAGCCAGAAGACCGGGAGACGGGTTGCTGTAGCAGAGCAGTGCATGCTTGCCGTAGGCGAACGAGAATGCATCGGTCGCGCCTTCGTTTGCCGTGTTCTTGATCGCTCGTGCAACCAGGATGCGGTCCACTTCGAACATCTGCGCGAGCATTTCGACCGTGACAGTCTGCGAAGACGTGTACTTGATGCGGTCGACAATGTCAGGATGGTTACGCAGTTTGCGGAACACCTGATAGCCGATCACGAGAGTGTTCGGCATGAGACCGGTCACGCTCAGGATTGCTTCTTTACCGTTCTCGATATCTTCGATCGGATCGCTCCCCGCGGAGTCCGACCACACGGTGAAGTCCGATCCGCCCGTTTTGTCCGTTCCCCAAACACTTGTGGTGAAGTATTCGGTAACAAACTGCAGCTCTCGCCGCATGAGCAAACGCTGCGTGACGAACTTGGTCGCATCCTGATCCAGGTTCAGCGGGCTGTCCGCGTTCTTGCGCGTCTGATCGCCGATGTCCTTGTGAAACGCATACACGTCGCACGAGTAGGACGAGGTCGAAAGCCCATAACCGCTGCCTTCGGACTCCGTTGCATCAGCTCGACGCTGCGCTTCATCCTTGAACCAATCGCCTTTGGCGTAGGTGAAATATTTATCGGTCTGCTTGGAGACCGGAATCGTGGGAAACACCTGACCGGCGATATAGTTCTTGTCGGCGTTCATATAGCCGATAGAGATATTGGTCAGGATACTGTCAATGTGAACGTCTTGCTGTGCCGGTTTAGGCATTGCTACTACCCCTTCTACTTTGCTTTCGAATCTTCAAACTGTGGGCACGACTTGCGTGCCCAATAGGACGATTACGCTGCGCGATGCGGCGTGGTCGCATTCAGCAGGACGGTGACGAGTTCATTCGCCGAGCCCGCGCTGACTGCCTGCGCAACTACATATTTCGTGGTGTCGGTTCCAATCGTGAGCTTCACGGCTTTGCCGTTAGCATCGGTTCCGAGTAGGTCGCCAACTGCGATGGTTCCACCCGCGATGACCTTGCCGAGACCGGTAACTTGCACCTGTCCAGTCGCACCGGAAGCCGGTTTGTCGAGCAGGATGCCGCACGGAACATCGGTTGCCGCCGAGCAGACGTTGATCTTGCTGCCCGTTCCGAGCTTCACGAACAAGTACTGCTTTGCAGACAGGTCCGCTGCCGCTTCACGGCTGAGCTTCAATCCACTGTTTTCGTTATGCGTAGCCAATTTCTTTCTTTCTCCCTTCGGGCAGTTGCCCAACTTGCTTCGCCCTAGGGCGACTTACTTATCGAGCTGTGCGTTCCGCGACGTACTCGCGATACAGCTCCGGATTCTGTTTGCCAGCCAGCACGAGCGCATCGCCCAGGTTCGTGGCTTTCTTGGCTTCGATCAGGCTCTTCGCGATACCGTTCAATTTCTGTTCCGCCGAACCGTCTTGTTCGTCGCTCGCGATTGATCCGCGTTCTTGCATCAAGCCGCTTTCCTTGATCACTTCGTTCGCAGCCTTGAGCACTGCCAGGACAGACTTCTGTTCGTCAGCCGACAGCTTCGAGATCGCTTTGACTACGGCCACGCGGGAAGCCTCGTCACCGGTCAGATGACTCATGTTCTCGCCCACGGTTTTCTTGAATTCCACATCGCGTGCGATGGCTTCTGCTTTCGCAAGAGCCACGCGCTGATCCTCGAATTGCTTGCGGAATGCTTCGGGCAGGGTCTTCAAGAATTCCTGTTCCTTTTCCGCTTCGCTCTGCGTCGACTGCGCTGCAGCTTTTTTCAGCTCAGTGATTTCGGTCTGACTCTTCGTCAGCTCTGTCGCAGCAGCATCGGATGCTTCTTTAGCAGCCTTGAGATCGGTCGCTGCTTTCTCCAACTGAACGGACTGCTCGTCCAGCTTCACTTTGTGCTCGTCAAGCTGCTTTTGAAGTGCTGCGAGCTGTGTCTTGAGTTCTTCCATTTGTCTCTCTTCCTCTGTGTCGTTCTTAAACAGCGCAATGTGAGCATCGGGATTCGAGCCACGCTTGCACAGGTCCACTCGATCAATCAGGAGCTTGGTTAGCTTGTGAATCTTGCCCATCGTCTTACTGCCCAACCGGCTGACGTAATGCCCGCCCCTGAATCGAAAACATTTCGTAGTCGCCTGCTTTAACCTTTTCGAAGATGGCGTCGTCTTCGATATAGAAACCAACCCACCACCCTTGAGGCAGTGCAGTCTTCTCAAGCCCCATCGCTTCAAGCTTGTCGGGAGTCACGAAGAGTGATTCAACGAGCGAACCAACTGCGTCGCCTACGTGATCCACACCGCTCTTCCGAAATGCCAGATTGAAGAGATAGGCAGCGTTTTCAAGTTCGGCCGGATCGATCTGATCGTTATGGCTGTCGGTTATCTGCTCTCCGTCTTTGCGGACAGCTATATTCGCCCAACCGAAAACAAGGTTGCGTTGATCGTCTAGTTTCGTGATCCGAACTTGGTCAGTAGCCACTCAGTTAAATTCGACGCTACGGTGACTGAGTGTTTGATTTGTTGTCGGGGAATCTTTTAGACAATAGAATCGATATCGTCGAACGGATCACTCTTCGCAGTGGGCTGTGGTTTCTTCGGTGCAGCTCCACCGGCAGTGTTGCCGGTCTTATCACCTACCGCCCCGCCCGGTCCCATATTGGCAGGCTGCTGGATGACGATCGGCGTCGGCTTTTCGTTCGGACTCACCACACGAATATCTCGATCACGCGGACTCTCGACAAGCAGTGCCATCCGGCGCAAGCTGGCTGACATTTGTTCGTCAGGCTGCACAAGGCCGACACGTGCAAGCTTGAAGAGGAAATTAGACAGCTCCGCAAGATCCGGGGGAGTGATCCGCACCGGCTGCACGCGTGGAAGTCTCTTCAAGGACTTGAATTCGGGATTCAATGCAAAGAGACGCGGAATCGCGTAGCGATTGATGACTTCGGTCACGCTGTTCATCCAACCGATGATGGAAAGCATGAACATGTCACCCTGGTTCTCACTCAATGCATAGCTGCCGGACTTTTCCATACCAAGCAGCATGAATTGCGCAAGCACGCTCATGGCGATGCGCTTGTCATACCGATTGATAATCACGTCGACGTCGAATTGCCGTTTGCCGGGAGCACCGATCAGATCGAACTTCCAACCCGGAGGCAGAAGTAATCCCTCTTGCTCGTCGCGATGGATATGGGAAATGACTTCTTTCGCCCATTCCTTGACGTCTTCATTCTCGCTATCGTCCAGATCGAATTCTTCGGGTGGAGTGAGAATGGGTAACCCAACTAGATCTCGCTCGACACCAATGCCTTCGAGTTCTTCGAAGGTCTTTTTGAAGAACCATGATCGGTAAGCACCGCGAAGGATCGAACGTCCTTCGGGATTGTTCTTCTCTATTCGTGCCCTGAATAAGAGAAGCTTTTCGATAGGAATGAAAACCTGCTGCCACTTCGGCGGACCGAGCTGATAGAGCCCCTGAATGCCGCCAGTATCGTCAATCTTCCATTGAAAGACAGTCTCTTGACCACGGAGCGCGAACTTGCGCCAACCAATGCGGCCGTCGTCTTCATTGCTCGTGGAATTCTGTGCTGTCAGGTTGTCGCCACGTCGCACCTTGTAGATGATTTCGAATGGCGCGAAGCCGTACTTCAACATCGACGTCATTTCAGAAACGAAGTCTTCCCAGGTGTGAGACATGTCGCTCATGCAGGACACGAGGAAATTGCCCGCATCTTCGTCCTGTTTGTCTTCACCACCGGCAACGACCTGCCAGCTCGCCTGCAGGATGATCCGCTCGATAGCGAAGAGCATCGCCGACACGACTGCATCGTTCTCAGCCATTTCGCGGTACGTCTTCATACCGCGCTGTCCCTTTAACGGATTGAGAAACTCTTCCTGGACAAAGCCCTGATAGTGATTAAGACCGGAATAGCCAATCTCAGAGAATTCTTTCTTCGGTCCCTTTGGTCGTCCAGGTCCACGTGGTGTATCTTCGGCCATCAGGTACTTAGACCACGGGCTGTGATAGGAATATGACGAGGCTATCGCTGATAGTCGAAGCGCGAGGATCGACGGCCGCTATAACCGCCTTGTGCCTTGAATAAGGCAGTCTTATTGAGTGTGCGGTTAATTTCCAGGAAGTTGCGGCTTGTGACTTCTGTCCGTGGTTTCGATAGCTCGTGCCCATAAGACACCGCAAGTGCATCGCTATAGTCAGGTGAGTCGTCACCTTTCCGCAGCATCTTGACCTTCGGCGTCACCTGGAAGATTCCGTCTTCGTTGGGTTCTTGCTTGTGCATCAGCAGATTCTTTTTGAGCTGATCACACGATTTCAGTGAGCGTAGTGAACCATCGCGCACAAGCATCGCGATATGGGAATAGGATTCTGAGCGATGATTGAAGTACATCTTCGGATCGCTGGCATCCCACGAACCTTTAACCGGATATACGGCACGCATTTTGCGCCGACGTAGTGAAGACACAACACCGCCGCCAGGACCGACAGCGTCAACCAGGATCTTTCGATAAGGCGCGTATTGCTGAGCAAGACGACGAATTACGTCGGCATTCTTCTCTGTGTCGAGCCCACGCTTTGCGACAATGTCGATAATGACGTCACTGCGTCGGACGATGAATACGCTTTCGCAGTTACCACCGTCTGCGACGTCAACGCCGATCGTGACCGGCACTTCCGGCACGCTTGTGTTCGGGTTATAGATCCGATCGACCTTGCGCGGATCGAACAGCACGTATGAGTCTTCATTCGGAAACTCGCCCTCGACTTTCGACAGCCACATCGCCGAGCCGCGCCCATACTTGGCTTCCATCAGCTTGATGTATGCTTCTTTAATCCCAGGATCGTGCAGGCAGTTGATATGGTGAGTGTGAAACAACTCAGGGTATTTATTGTGCGAGTCGTAGAACATGCCGGTAAGACGCACCGGATTGCCACACATTAGAATGTGTGCGTGACCTGTTGCCACAATACCGTCGATCGCTGCAAGGGCTTGATCGTCCATACCAGATGCTTCATCGACGACGAAGAGCATGTGCTCAGCATGAAAACCCTGCAGTCCCTCACTGACGAATCCATCTTTGTTGCTTTTGCATGTGCGAGCGATAGCGAACCACTCTTCGGGATACGCCTTCATGAAGATCTTGGTCTGCGTCCACTGCAGGTGCTCTTGCAGCACCGGAGATTCGCGCATCCACCGGCTGCACTCTGCCCATAGCACGTCGAACAGATGATGCTCAGTGGGAGCGGTACAAGGAACTTTCGGAAATGGTTTCGTTGACAGAAACCAAAGGATTGCCCAGCTCTCTAAAGCCGTCTTGCCAACACCCGCGCCAGAGCGGACACTGATCGGCTTGATGCCACGACCGAGATCTTCGAGCACCTTGTCTTGCCAAGGCTTAGGTGTAGCGTGCAGAACATCACGTACCCATTTGTTCGGATTCTTCGAATAGGCGCGGATCAGATTCGGCGGAAACATTACGCTCCCGTGCTCTGCTGTGCTTGGTACGTTGGGAGATGACGCAGGACGAGATCGGGATATTTCAGATTGCTTCCACCGTTGTACATCAGCAGCGCAGCTCGCACGTCACCCTTTGATCGATCGAGGCAACGAGCAAGCTTGCGGCAACCGAATTCAATACCTGTAGCCGGATCAAACAGCTCAGTAAGATCATCGCCGGCAAAACCTAACTCGCGAGCCGTCTGCCCCATGATTTGCATAAGACCGAACGAGAACGCACGCAACTGCATTTCAGTCGCCGACAGTCCTTTAAGTGGTGTGATGTATCGAGCGTAGAATACCGGTTCGTATCGAGCCGCAAAGACCTTCCAGTTAGCAGATTCGTGATGGCATATAGCACACACGAGCACAGGATCAAGCTTGTGCGCCTGCGCGATGTTGGTCGCAATACTGATCAGCGATAGTTTGATCGTATCGAATGGTGTGGGCATTAGTCGAAATACCCCACAGCGCCCGTAGGATCATTTCGATGTGGGCAGGTGCAATCGTCGGCAGGAAGCTGGCATCGCCAGCAAAGAGGTTCGAGCGTGGGCTCGTGGACTCGGTTGGACTCTGATTCCCCTACTTCATTGTCCCCACGAGCCGCGCTCTGTGATTGACTATACACGTTGGATTCCAAACTTGTTGGGTCTGTGTCTTCACTATTGCCTTCTGTGAGTTGTGGCTGATCATCACGCACGATCTCTGCTTCAAGAGCTTCTTCAATGTCGTCAGAGCTAGCTTGCTCGTGTGCTGCGATGATCGATTTGCCGAGATCCAGGCTCGCTTCGACTTTCTTGTGCTCGATAGGCTTGTGACCTGTTCGATCCAACAGGCTGTTGACGAGATCCACAAGAGTGCGGCCGGTCACTCGAACGACGTTCGTGACCATCTTGTCTGGATTATCCGGATCGACTACGACGAATTCCGCACGACCTTTAGTGACGATCTGCTCGATAATCTTGATCGCAGGATCAGATAGCTGATTCAGTCGACGCTGCCGCTCGTCCTTCTGCCGGACTTCGATTTCTTTCTGTAGCTCAGCTTTGAAGAGTGGGCTGTTCGTGATCAATGAGAAATAACGCTCATTGAATCCGAGATCACGACAAATCTGCCGCTTGGTGTGTCCGTGGTACACAAGACGCAGGATGATTTCTCGATGACGCGGTTTGAGTGCAGACAGGTTGAAAGTGTCTTTGTTCGCGGAGTTCGGATTGTTTGACACACCGTTCTTCGGTTGAAAGCCGCGTGGACGCTTTGCCGGTACTTGTCCTTCGGATGCTTCGCCTGCTGGCTGCTCGTTACTCTCAGTGGGCTGTTCTTTGTTCTCGTCAGACATCGTGTCTCCGGTCACTCCTACTTCATTCGACCGATAGGCACGTTATCTATTTGACGTCAATAGCACATTAGTGGCAGGCATCGTGGCATTCAAAGTGTAAGAGTCAATGCCCCCGGTGTATTTCGCATCGGCACAAGACACAGCACAAACGAGGAAACCAAGGATGGAAGTTATCAAGCGAGATGGACGCAGGGAAGCGTTCGACGAGAAGAAAGTTCAGCGGGCAATCACGAGAGCACTGCTGAGCATAGGTCACGACGATTCAGCAGCCTGGGCGGTAAAAATCACCGCCTGGGCTCTTGACGTGATCGGTCAGTACCGATCAATTCAGGTGGAAGAGATTCAGGACATAGTGCAAGAGATTCTGCAGGAGAACATTAATGCGGAGACCGCACTCGCATACGTCAACTACCGCTTTCGACACCAAGCACTGCGCAATGCATCCGGTGAGCTAGACAAGCCAGATGACGTCCGCACCGTCAAGAATGCACAGCGGTACTTTCCGACCGAGATTCAAAAGCTGCAGTTTTACGACAAGTACAGCCGGTACGATCGTTCGAAGGGACGTCGCGAGACATGGCCTGAGACAGTCAGACGCGTATTCCACTTTCTGCAAGAAAACGTCGGAAGTTCCGGAACTTCCGGAAGTCTGTCGAACGGTGAGTGGGAAGAGCTGCGTGATGCTGTGCTCAAGCTGGACGTCATGCCGTCCATGCGCCTGCTGCAGATGGCTGGACCGGCACTCGAAGCACACGGGCACGTCGGCGCGTACAACTGCGCGTATCTCCCGATTGACTCGCTGACGTCGTTCGTTGAGCTGCTCTTCATCCTGATGCAGGGTACAGGTGTCGGCTACAGCGTGGAGTGGCAGAACGTCGCGAAGCTGCCCACGGTTCAGTATCAGCACCCGGAAGATATCGATTACCTGACGGAACACACCATCGAAGACTCGACCGAAGGATGGTGCAACGCGCTGCGCCTGGGAATCGAAACATGGTTCCAGGGACACGCTATCATTTTCGACTATTCGAAGATCCGCCCACAGGGAGCAGCACTTAACACGAAAGGCGGTCGAGCCAGCGGACCGCGACCACTGCAAGATCTGCTGACATTTGTGCGTGACACCATCGCAGACGCACAGGGACGTCGGCTGACACCGCTCGAATGTCACGAGATCGCATGCTACTGCGGATACATCGTCCAGGTTGGTGGTGTCCGACGCTCCGCACTCATTTGCCTGTTCGACGATTGGGATTTGTCCATTGCTGGCTGTAAGCAGGGTGAGTTCTGGCTTGCAAAGCCGTGGCTCGCAATGGCGAACAACAGCGCAGTGTATGAAGGTCGGCCGACCGTTGCGAACTTCCTGCACCGCTGGGCGAACCTGATCGACGGACAAACAGGTGAGCCTGGGATATTCAACCGTGAACAGGTGTGGACGTCGCTCGAAGCAAGATCGCATAAGCGCGTGACGCTCGACGAGTCTACTGGATGGGCGATTGCATTCGGCACGAATCCATGTGGAGAAATCATTCTGCGTCCACGGCAATTCTGCAATCTGACGATTGCTGTCGCTCGACCGGCCGACACGATCTTCGATCTCAAACGCAAGATCCGACTCGCGACTATCCTGGGCACGGTGCAGAGCACGCTGACCGATTTCGGTTATCTGGACACGCTCAACCAAGATTGGAAAAAGAATTGTGAAGAAGAAAGATTGCTGGGCGTAGACATAACGGGAATCCAGGACAATCCCGTGCTGCGCTATCGATCATCTGCGCTCTGCTTTCCACCACAGGACGACGTACGTCAGGTTCCGCTGAATCAAATGTACCGTCGTGATGCACTCAGCATGCTGCGCGATTACGCAGTCAGCATGAATCAGGTGTACGCAAAGCTGTTTGGCATTCCGGAATCCGCGTCCGTCACATGCGTAAAACCGTCCGGCAATTCCTCGCAACTGCTCGATACGTCCAGTGGACTGCATCCACGTTTCGCGCCTTATTATATTCGTCGGTTCCGCATCGGCGCGTACACACCGATCGCAGCACTTCTGCGTGAGAGTGGCATTCCGTTTCAGCCGGAAGTCGGACAGACCTTGGAGAACGCAACCGTGCTCGTATTCGAGTTTCCCGTTGCTTCACCGAAGGACGCACTTACGCGCAGAGACATGCATGCCCAGGCGCAGCTTGAGAACTGGCTCGACCTAAAGCTGTATTACACCGAGCACAATCCGAGCACAACGGTCGTCGTAGACGACGATGAATGGATTGAAACAGCCGCATGGGTACATCGCGAGTGGCAGCACATCGGCGGGCTCACGTTCTTTCCGAAGGACGGCAATGTTTATCAGCTCGCACCGTATGAGGAAATCTCGAAAGAGCGATACGAAGAGCTGTCGAAGAACTTTCCGACTGTCGATTATTCGAAGCTCGTTCGGTACGAACACCAGGACGAGACGACAAGCGGTAGGGAATTCAACTGCACATCGGGAGCGTGCGAGCTGTGAGCATGCATCGTTGTTCCCAATGCAGTCCGATGGACCTGAGCAAGATCATTGATCAATTGATCGACGTGATTCATCGATATGACGAAGCGGCCGACAAGTTCATTCAGAAAGTCGATAGCGGCCGTGCACGAAGCGTCGAAACATACAACGAACTGAAAGTCGCACGAGCGGCGAGTCGAATCTACGCGGAGGAAGAACCATGAGCTGTGACGTTTGTCTGTCCGGTGCTGATGCGGACAGCGAGTTCAACTATGACCGGCAGTACACAGCACGCAAAACATACACGTGCGAAGAATGTCGAAGCACCATCCAGGTTGGCGATACATATCGTCGGCTTGGCGGCAAGTGTGATGGGTACATGTGGCATGAGATCGTCTGCAAGCTGTGTCACGAGATCAACATGGTCTTCTCATGCGACAACGGCACGATGTGGGGCAACCTGTGGACGGACATTTACGACTACATCTTTCCCGATCTGCGCGTGACCACACCCTGCTTCAACAAGCTGAGCATGCCCGCACGGGCAAAGATCACCGAACAATGGTGGAAATGGAAAGGACTTCAAGAACCACGATGAGTACACACAAGTGGGAAGACATCAAACGACGAAAACCAGGACAACAAAGAAACCCGGATCGCATTCCGCTGATCGTAGCGATGCTTGAGCAAGCTTGGGCGAAATATCCGGATCTGCGGCTGGGACAATTGCTCGCGAACCTGGACAGGCTTTTCGACGAAAACCCGTTCTTCTATGAAGACTGTTCGCTGGAAACCTGCCTCGACGCACTCGTGAACGAATGCGGAAACGATCTGAATGAATACATGCGACGGAGAAAGGAAGACAGTGGCAACAGTAAACGTACCGAAGAGTAATCCGAAAATGCCGTTCGGCAAGCATCGCGGGCAGTACGTCACCGAGCTGCCGGATGGGTATCTGTGCTGGCTCATGGAGACGATCTTTGATGACCTGGAAGGCGATTCATTGCGCGAAGCGATTTATGACGAGTACCAGAATCGCGGGCTCGCAGGGTCAGGCTTCGCTTACGAAGAAGATGAGGATGAAGATTGACAAAAAAACGCTGCCGGGGGTTTGGGAGCAAGGAATGAGTCATGGGAAATGCCCCGGCAGCGGAACCTAAATCAACGTGAGAAATCGCAGATCGAAATAAGCATAGGCACAGGTCATGCGAGCATGCAAGCAAAAGATCCAAAAATGCACATGGGAGAAATCTTCCACATGTGCGCAACCCGGTGCACAAAGCACACCGGACAGAGCATCACAATGACAGAAAAGGGGTAATGACGGTAATGAGCCAAGGACGGCAAACAGCACGGGAAAAGTTCAATCTGCAAGAGTACCAAAAATGGACAAAGACGACCGAGAACGGCCGCGTCGCGTCGTGGGATTGGGAGCGGCAGCTCGCGTATTTCGGTCTCGGTATCGCGGGCGAATCGGGCGAAGTCGCTGAAAAGATCAAGAAATTGTTCAGAGATTGCGAAGATCCGGACGGCAGCTTGGATAGCGGCTACCGCGAGATCATTGGCAAAGAGCTGGGCGACGTGCTTTGGTACGTGACTCGCATCGCATCCGTTGTGGGGCTCGACCTTCAAGATCTGTTCGAAGCGAACGTTTCGAAGATCGAAGATCGCAAAGCCCGTGGCACCATCGAGGGGAACGGAGACCATCGGTAATCGATTTCTCGCCGGTACGTTTCTCTCGGTGTTCTGCCAGCAGATCAAAGCACCGGGAGAAACAAACCATGAACAAAGAGAAGGGATTTTTCGTCGAGCGTCGTGATTCCGCCTACAGACATATGACGCTTTCGTGTCCAGAGTGCTATCAATGCGGACAGTACACACAAGAACAAATATCCAACCTGCCTGTTGACGTCAATAGCCGCTCGACGGTAGCCTGTCTGTATTGCACATACCGGGGACCGATTGTGGATGCTGTAATCACAAACGAAACCTTACCGCCGACTCCGTCGACTCCGACCGAAGCCCTGCCCACTGAAATCATCTATGATCAACGAAAACAAGTGTCGTCCATCATGACCGACTTCCTTGAAGCAATCCACGACGCCGAGCACCGAACCAAAAAGCCCGCAGCACGCGACGTTGACGATCCATTTCCACACATCACGCAAATGAGCCATGACCATCAGGCATGGAATTCGCATATCGCAGATCGTTCGGTCGGTGAGCTGTGCAATCTTGCAATAGCAGATGTTCGAAAGAAAGCCCCACCTGAGCTGCACAGGAAGTATGCCACGCTGCTTGATGCATGGGTTCGCACACGCAGTGTGAAGAAGCTTCTTGAGCACGAGAACGGTCTGCTGCTCACACCGAGTGCAATGCGTTTCAGCTCTTTCTGTACGGGCGACAACAATTTCCGGATAGTTGGCTCAGTCTTCATTACGTATCGCCCTGCTGTGAACAAACTAGTCACCTGGATTGCTGTCGCTGAAAGCCACTACCGGGAGCAGGGTGAATTGTATGTGTGGGCAGAGCCCATTGAAGTGCAGCCATATATCGGCGGCATTGACAGGTACGGACAGCTCCGGGAGAACAGCCATGAAGAACACGGAAATCAATACGAAGTCAACTATGGAGACAACGCGTGAAGAGCGCAGAGGCTACGAGATCATCGAGACGGCCGAGGGTACGAAAGCGATTCGCTGCCATCGCTGCGGACGCGTAAGCCATCATCCGGAAGACGTCACCAGGAAGTACTGCGGCTTTTGCCACATGTACCACGGGGACATGGACCTTTCCGAGAACTTCGAGAATTCTGACGAACGGCCCTGATTCCGGACAAACAAAGAATGGAGGTTACAAAGTAATGGCAAAACTTCTGTCCGAAGAGTTCTGGACAAAACCCATCAGCGAGCTATTCGGTGTCAAAGAACGCCTGCAAGCACGCTACACCCCACCGAAACCTACAGCACTCACCGTACAAGAGGCAAAGCAGATCGAAATACCGGGATACGGTGTGCTCACGCTGGAAGACGCGCTCGACTACAAGAAACGCACCGAAGATTTGAAGCTGGGAATCAGCTCAGTCGTCGGACAGCACATCACAAACGCCATCGCCACAGCGAAGTGGAAAACCTTCCTTGCAGAAAATGGCTGCACGATCTACGACAAGGTTCAAGTTCATCGCTACCTGCAACGACGATGCCCCAACAATTACGCGCCCTGCTGGATCAATGCCGGTAGTGGTGCTGCCACTCGTCCGTGGTCAATGCTCTCGAATGGATCGGTGCTAGAAAACCCATACGCGATGTCGATGACATACACAAAGGTCATTCCCATTGAAGTGCTTGAAATACTGGCAAAGCTGCGGGCCGATCTTTCAGTGCGGTCTGACAAGTACTCACTGCAACCGTTTAATGTGTATGTCAGTGACTTCGTGCAGACCGAAGCAATCGACGGCAAGTTCGATCCGTTTCTTGCTGTCGGCAATATAGGCACAAATCACGCAAATCCGGATAACGTGTGGTTCATCATCGAACGCTGGGACGAGCCAGCATTCCGCATGCGCTAAGTTCGCAGTCCGTAGTAAGCAGTCCGTAGTAAGCAATGCAGAAGTACACAGAAAGGAAGAGAGGTAATTTGACAATGGATAGAGATAACAAGAACACGAACGTCGGCGGTAGTGGCGACAGCTACAAGGGGCAGAACCCGGTCAACAAGCAGATTGTTGACGCGAGCAAAGTGCCGAACACGTCGCTCAAGAGCCTGCACAGCATTCTGTTCGCTGAAGACAACGACGGTCAGGTCACAATCACCGCAGACGGCACGCAGATCTATCACGGCGGTAGCTGGCAGGAAGCGAACATGGCACTCTGCCGCAGCTTCTACGGCATCGCCTACAGTGAGACCGGTGACAAGGAATTCGATCCGTCCAACGTCGATTGGTCGGCAGTCAAAGATCAATTCAACACCGATCCGCTGACCGCACTGCTGGCATCGACAGGACTCGATGCATTCGACGATTCAGATATCGAGCAAGCTGCTTAGCGTCCCACGTGGGACCAACCGAGCTGTTTGACGGTCTGTTACGTCGTACCGTGGACGGTCTCTCTGTGACTAGGTCGGGCGGCTGAAAGCAGGGAAACCGGAGACGCTACTTCGGACGGATAAGTAACCGTCAGACGGATGCCTTTATGCCGTTGTCTGCGGCTGCTCGATAAATACGACGGCTTGCGACAACGGTGTGAAGGTAAAAACTCCGCACCACGTTCGGCTGCTGCCACGCTTCGTTAGTGGTTTTTCGGGGACGTGGTTTATAGCAGCCGAACAGCGGAGTGATCAACGCGAGTTGCCAACGCACATGTCGATGGGGGCTCGTAATACAAGTGAAGGGAGAACTAAATGTGCAACCATGACGCAAGACGCAGCGCACTTCATGTTGGTGAAGGCACATAATATGCTGCACTCGTCGGTCTTTCGATTTGAAAACTTCGACAAGGCCGTGACCTTCTTAGTATTCGTGGATCTGCTAGACAGACTCCACAGATGGATAGGCTTTCTGCACGCAGGTCTGCAGAGTGTAATGAGTACCATCGGCATGCTTGGCATCAAGTAGAAAGCTTCAAGCCTGGGCGCTAGCGCCCAGGCTTTTCGCAATGTGTGGCCCTTAAACGAGTTAGCACAATCGATAGAAATCGCAGGCAGGGAGACAACAAATGGCAGTCGATACAAAAGAAACGACGAAAGAAGAGCCTAGCACGCAGCAAGCACACAAGCGGAAAGCAACTGAGCTGTGGGACATTATTTCTGCTGCCGACGTTAAGCGGTACGCACTGCATTGCAACTGTTCGGGAGATAAGATGGAGACGCTCACCGGCTACGACGTTGCAAAAGGCTTTCCAAGTGAACAAGAGCTGCAAGAGCTGATCGCGCATCCAACACCGGCCATGAAGGCGTTCGCAGCACTTACCGAAAGCGTTCTCAACATAATGGCAGAACGCACTGGCATCGCTGCTCCACCGTTAGTTGTCGTAGGTGCTGCGATGGCACTCGTCACGATCGCAAGCACGCTCAGGCACAAGTCGCTGCAGACGGGTGGAACCGAGGTTTCATAGATATATAATGATGAATCCCTATCTCGCTTGGAAATGGTTCTGGTTCAAATGGCCGTGCGGAGATTGCCAGCGTTCAGCCATGAAGTATGGTCTGCACTGGACAAAGCGTCAAGGTGAGTGGCACGTGTGGGGTTATGTCGATGATGCACATGGACTGTAGTGCACTGTGGAGTCCGTTGCTGGTAGTTGTCGGCGCATGGGCTGTCCTTGTGGCAGTGATTCTCGTTTACGAGTCGAGATGGGTTTTCGATCCATTTAAGCAGCGAAAGATGCGTCTTGCCTCGATTGTGCTGATGTTTGTGGCACTGTCTTTGTTCATGGTTCTGTATTTCGGTTAGGTTGTCGATCTCGTTTGGTTCGTAGGAGTGAATATGTTGCCTATTTTTCGTAGTACGTGGCAGATGGTCATGTACGTACTAGGCGTGCTGATCACCGTCTTGATTCTTTGCACGTGGATGTGATGGCATACGTGCTAGGTCGCTCGCTAGCGATGTTCATGGGATGTGTGGCAGGCGTGCTCGCTGGCATGGTTATGCGGCAGCATGCTGGATTAGGTGTCGTGATCGTAATCGTGCTCTTGGATTGCGTTCGCGTGGTACGACGCGAGCGGCAAGATGACGAATAGAACAGAAAGGAAGACAAATGGATCGACGTGGATTTCTTGGTGGTTTGATTGGCGCGGCAGTAAGCACGGTCGCTGCAAGCATGTTATATGACAAGGAACGTGCGCTATGGTTGCCTGGGACGAAAGCATTCTCGTTTCCGAGTGAGTCGAATGCACCGAAGATCGTGCCTGCTGGTGCGTGGATCGCCATTCGCCTAGACAAAACGGAGGTTATACCAGATGTGCTGTTTCCTGGGCGGTACTTGCTGCAAAGCGAGTGGCAAGCAGTCGAAGATCCATCGGTACGTGGGAAGTATATCCATTCATTTATCGATCCGCATCCCTTCGCCGACGCGCAAGCAAAAGTCTTCTTCGAGAAGAGACGACAAATAATAAAAGCATGACAACCTATGAACTAGCGAGCTGCGTCGTCGTTGTTAAGAACATGCTAGCAACCGGCACGATCACTACCGCTCAAGCAGTCTACACGTTGTGGGATCTGGTTATCGAAGCAAGTCCACTGCGCGATGTGATCTATAAACCAGGAACGTCTGTCGTAATCGACACGCTGTTGAATCGAGATATACAGACGCCAACAAGGCAAGCGAACAATCCAAAGGACAACACATGACACCAAAGATCGCACAGCAACCAGTACCAGAACCGTTTCAATGTCCAGACTGCGGCAGCACGGACTTTTGGGAAGGTCCGCACGGCGGACTGTCAGTAAACTTCTGCTGCATCAAATGTGGTGCTCGCTTCAATGACATGGTCATGGAGATTCAGCGCACGGATGCAGAAGGGCACGAATGCGAAAGCTTTCCACGGTCCTATTCATACCGGCTGTGGAAACCACGAACGAACAAGTTGGGCGATGATCACAGGCGTGCTTCCAAGGCAGGGAATTAAGTGATGCAGGACGACGACGTTAGTTCTTTAACGGAAACGATCAAGTTCATGCGCTGGACCTACCTATTTCTCGTCGTGATGTTCGTAGCCCAAGTATGGGTGACCGTGCACTATCGCAATCTCGCCGAGGAATGGCGAAAGGAAGCAGAACAAGCCCTCGCAACGAGCAATCAGGGATTGGAAGTGGTGCACAATTGGGAACAGATGTATTCCGAGCTGGTTGTAGTGTGTGGGCAGGCACATTAGGTATATGAGCAGACTCGTCGACAGTAAGTCACACGCCGAGATCATTGCCTCTGTGCGGATACCGCAGCGTTTGAAGAAGCGTCCGAAGTATCACGGCATGGCTATTCCTTATACGACCTGGATTCATCCGGTCACTGGCATACCGGACTTCAAGGTGAACGATGAGAAACGTCGGCTGTGCGTGATCCGAGATCGAGGTTGCGCCATGTGCGGCGAACGAATGAATGAGCTGATTTGTTTCATCGGTGGTTCCGAAGGGATTTGCGATGGCAAGCTGTTCATTGACGCAGGCATGCATCCGGCTTGTGCGCGGTATGCATGGCAGGTGTGCCCGTACATTGTTTACGGTCGAACGCATGCGCCAGTCCCTTACTACGAAGGTGCAGTCATTCACGTGTTTCGTGATGCGCCGATCTCAAAGCCGACAGCGATGGGTTTGCTGACAACCAACACCTATCAGCCGGTAGTTGTTATCAACGAAGAAGATGGAACAGAGGACTTGTTTGTGAAAGCTGGCCCACCCGTGCAGCCAGTAGAATGGAAGCATTATGCAAGCACAGATCAATAACGTCGATGATGCAATATTTGTACTGCTAAAGGAAATTGCCAGCATGAAAGCGCGTCAAGCGGTCAGCTATGAATGCCTGAAACACCTAAAAGAAATGAAAACGATTCTTTATGCGTTCGGCATCTATGATCCAAACACAGAGCGAGATTACGAACTTGCAAACATGTTGCGTCCGCACCTGGACGCAGTATGCAGCGAGCTGCAGTTGGGGGAATGATGCCATTGCTGACAAAGACCGCGCTCAGGGACTTGCGCGAACGCAATAGGCGTATCTGTGCTGAATGCAATAACACAACGTTCGAGGACTACTGCAGGCAGTGCGATGAATTCTTTTGGGATGGGCATGTGATGCTAGCCAACGTGACGGTTCGAGAGATCGATCCGGAGAACCAACAAGAGATCCACGGCAGCGAAGAGATCAGGATCTACACGTGCTCGTGTATCAGTGAGCATCAAAACGCGAAGCATCGAAACTACCGTCTGCAGATCACAGAGCCCTGGAAGCATGACGCAGCGGTCAAGCGAGCGGGCGGAATCGATTGGGAAGTAATCAGCGACGAGTCTTTGCCGAATGACATAGCGATACCGTAGATCAGATTGCAGCACGGGGGGAGAACAATGGCAACATACACAGAAAAAGACAAGGTCGTACCGATCATCGTCGAGTACGGTGCTCGCGGGATCAAGAGCTATACCGAGGAAGAGCACCTTGAGTCGATCAAGCAGGCATTCATAGACAAGAAGGCTGATTTCATTACGCTCGACAGCAACATAAACGGGCAGCAATTTCTTTCGGCGAATGTAGCCTGGGCGATGAACAAAGGTTGGCTGTACTGCAGCTCGTCGGCGGGCTATCCGGAAGATCAAGACGCGCAGGAAACCATATGGGCATTCCGGCTGACAGAGAAAGGCATCAAAGAACTCACTGATACTGAGCCTCAAGTCGTCGCGTCGTAGGAACATTCGTTAAGAATAGGAAGGAAAGCATGTTTATTTTTCAAATTGTCGGCGGATTGATCATGCTCGCGCTAGGCGTGAGCGGGCTCACACTGCTTTACGGTTTGCTGAGCGGACCGAGACCACAGCACGCAGTACGTCGCAATCTGCGGCGAATCAAGTGATTCGAACGAAGTCGTGAACGAACAGCGGAGGGTAAGGAAGATGGGAGCAGAACGAATACGCATGCCGTCATACACACCGCGTCCATTGAATCAGGAAGCAGCAAACAGTGATCCGCATCGCGAATACATCGGCGATGGCGTATACGTGACGTTCGATAGTTTTCACCTTGTGCTTACAACTGAGAACGGCATACAGATCACAAACGAGATCTTCATCGAGCCCCAGGTCTGGTTGAATCTGACTGAGTACGTGAAGAAGCAGATCGATCGACGCAAAACAGAGATCGATGGAACAGGGCTAGCAGGATGACACCAACTGAAGCGATTGCCGATCTGCAGGCACAGGCCGATGAAGCAGATCGATTTCTTCTCAAGTCAGCCATTGTACGTGTTGAATCCTTGAAGACGGCACTCGTGCATATTCGCGACCTGAAGAAGCAGATAACTGCACTTGTCGATGCAGTAGGACGTGCCAAAGACGATGCAAGCCGCCAGCGATATCCGGACACTACGGGGCAATGAAGTTCAAGGCACAGCCGTGGCAGCGGAACGATTACAACCGGCGTGCTCAGCGACGTTCGCAGGATGGGCAGCGTCCGCATCACAGGTGCTATCGCTTTCGTCAGCGGCTTACGGGCGTCGAACGGGTTGACCAAGATCAGTGGTTGTTCTATGGCGTGGAAGGCTGGACCTGTCTCGACTGCCAGAACTTTCAACCGGGCAGCTTCCTAAATCCATTTAAGACAGATGATGAAAACAAGATAGTCGAGATCAAAGCAAGGGACGTGACACCGCACGACGGACAGCCAGGACATGAAAACCAAAAAGCAGCTCGAAACAGCAATCAAGTTCCATCGTCACCTAGACAATTGCGAGCAATGTCATGATCACCCGTTCGAACTCTGCACCACCGGCATCGATCTGCTCATTGCGGCCGTGTCCGCGATCGACAGCGTCCAGGAAGCGGAGCATCACGAGCTGCAGCCGGTGATCAGGCGCGATCCGCCAGCAGGCACTTAGCCGGGAAAAACGTCCTGGGAAGTAGCAAAAATTTTTTGGTTCTGTCAAGCTGGGACTCCGATTTATAGGTTGGCAGGGAGAAATTACCTGGATCGATAAAAAACGCGACGCGTTTGTCCACCACTAGAACGGTCCTGGGCGAAGCTATCTGTATGATTCTATGGATGTTAGCTTAAACCCAATGGAATCAGCAGATAGCCTGCCGCCGACTATCGGCCGTAGTCCGTTCGGCTATTGCCCGAACGGTCTGATCCGCATACCTCGTATGTTTTCAATAGGATAGCCTAGCAGGTCCGCTGCTCTGTGCTCATATTGTGCTCACCTGGAACCTGGACAGCCTAGCAGGTCCGCTGTGCTCACGAGATCATATGACGTGTTAGCAGCCGTCCAGGTGCCTGCACGCTGTGCAGGCTGTCACGTAGGCAGGAAACAGAGCCTATCCTATCTGTTTCAGTCCGCTACAAGGTGCCCTATATCGGGAGTGTCGGCAACACGTAGCAGGTGAGCAGCACAGACCACAGGTCCAGGACAGCGAGCAGCAGGCTGTTAAAGTTTAGCTAGTATCATATGGGGTAGGGACACACTGCGCATGTGCGAGCAGATCATATGAGAGACACGAACAGATCATATATGAGAGGCACGAGAGACAGACACGAGAGAGAGAACCTATACGTAAGAGAGTGATACTTGACTAATTTAGTCAAGATTAACAGTCTAGCGTATAGGTTAAAACAACCTACATATATGATCTGTCTAATATGACTGCTCTGCTGTGATCTCGCTTCGCTATCTACGTTAGTAGACTGCTCTGTCGGCAGTCTGTTTGTCCGCTTATGTGCTCACGGCTGCGGACTACGCGTATAGGGCACGGCTGCGCAGTGTGGCGCGGTATGTCCCTACCTGATTTGATACTAGCTAAACTTTAAGGACCTGCTCACCTGGACCTGACCGAACGTCGGCTGCTGCGCACCTGGACCTGGACCTAGAAAGCTGCTCACCTGGACGTCGGCCGACTCGCTACCAGGTGCTAAGTTAAAAACCCATAACTCGTTTAGAAAAGCAAAAGTGTTTCTATCAGATACATTTTTCTGTCTCATTTATGGTGCAGGTTTTCGGACAAACTAGCGGCCGATCGGACCTGGACACAGCGAGCAGCGAGCAGCCGACAGGACTGTAAGCAGCCGTGCAAAGTGTCGGCTGTCCTTACACTGCAACACACTGATAACAGAGCATGCGGCCGAATGTGTCGGTATACTTTACGAAAGCAGCGATAGGCCATATGAGCTATGTAGTGAATTGACGGCAATTAGCTTTTGGCGTCAATTGTGCTAGTAGTGTGCTTCACCTATGACGACACGAAACACAACGAAACAGAGCTACAAAGGCCGTCCAGACCTGGAATGGTTGCAGTACAACGTCGACACTCTCGCAATTCAGCGAATTGCTGTCGACGAAAGCAGGCTGTCGGTTGTCGACTATCAACTTTTCGAGCAATCGCTTTTTGATCGTTTCGAAGCTTCCATGATTGGAATGAGCTAATGACTTTCAGGTTCAATATCGGCCGTTTCCAAGTCGCACTCAACAGAAGCAGTGTGACTGCTCGCTTTTCTGATCTCGTGTTCCTCATGCTGTCCATAAAACACGGGCTCAGAATTGACGTGCTGCCATTCTCGCAAAATGCGAGCAATCGTATTGCTCGCACTGCTGTCCAGGTCCAGGTTCCTTACACAACAAACAACACAACAAACAACGTTCGCTAACATCGGGAGATCACAAAACAATGGCACATAACATCGCTTTTGACGCAGCAACGAATCAACACATGGTTTTTACAGCAGGTCCGCTCCCTTGGCATAAATTAGGGCAAAACGTCCAGGATGCGCAGGATTGGCAAGCTGCCCGTCGACTCGCGCACCTGGACTGGCAAGTTACGAAAGTACCAATGTACATGCATGCTTTCGTCGACGGCAAAATGCAGTCAGTCAAAATCCAGGATCACGTTGCCGTCATTCGTCAAGACACTCGCGAGCAGCTTGGAATTGTTGGCACGGGTTACGAGATCATTCAAAACGATTCGGCTTTTGCGTTCACAGAAGCATTGCTCGAAACAGGTGCACTGTATGAGTCGGCCGGGGCACTTGGCAACGGTGCACGCATATGGGTACTTGCTCGCATTCCACAGGCTGATTTTACTGTCGGCAATGCCGATGCGCATCGGACCTATCTGTGCTTTACCACATCGCATGATGGTAGCTTGTCCGCTGTCGTCAAGCTGACAGAAGTTCGCATCGTTTGCGAGAACACGCTATCACTGGCTCTGTCGGGATCAGGCAGCACGATGAAAATTCGTCACACTGCTAGCGCGAGTGACAGGCTACGTGCAGCACAGCGAATGGTCACGGGCACAGTCCAGAATGCGCAAAGCATCGCAGAGAAAATGAACCTGCTAGCACGTCGACGTCTCACGCGTGACAGCATGACAGCGATTCTAGACAAGCTGTTTCCTGTGACTGCCACGGCTGCAGAGTCGGCCGACGTTTCGAAAACAGGTCGACGGGCAAACATCATTGCCGACGTGCTCGCACTGTATGACAAAAATGACAATAACGCGTTTCCCGAACAGCGTGGGACAGCCTATAACCTGTTGAACGCTGTCACGAACTACACAGACCATGTTCGGACTGCTCGCGTTACGAACGGCAACGAACGGACAGCCGACAGTGTCGACGCAGCACGTGCAGAGTCGGCAATGTGGGGCACAGGTTCCAAGTTGAAAGAGTCGGCTTTTCAGATTATCGACACTCTGACAAAGGGATCTGAAAGTGTCACGTTCGCTGTCAGCAGTGGCAGCACGGGCAATGAGAACAGCAGCAGCAACAGCAGCACGGCCGTTCTTGATGCACCTGTGGACACTCCCGACACAATTGACGATATCGCAAAAGCCGATACTTTCATCGCCGACGACCTGGAACGTTGGATTAAGGACACAGACGGGCAATAACCCGCAGATGGGGCAGACAGCCTAACAAGCTGTCCGCTTAATGCGACAGTCCAGGTCCAAAGTCCTGGACACAACGACACATCGGGAGATCACTACAATGCATCGAGTCAACTTTACCCTAGCATGCGTATACGCTGCTGTTTTGTCGTTCACTGCTTCAATCGCGTACGCATTCTGCCGATAGCAGCCGACAGCGAACAGCAAACAGCAAACAACGAAACATCGGGAGATCACAGAACTATGAACGTACGTAAAACCCGTTTTCCTGAATTAGGCTATACACAGCTTTCTACGGACCTGTGGCGCATTGTGTCCACAGACGGCAATCAATGTGTAGGTCCAGAATACAGAACGAAAGCAGAGCTACTCGCGGACCTGAGTCGGTATGCCACAGACTATGGCTGTAATCCCGCATACGGACAGCAGACCACAGCAGCGAGCAGCGAGCAGCCGACAGAGCAGGTGCTAGCACCTGCTACAAAGGCACAGCTATTAGCAGACGTGCTGCTTCGCTTTGCCTGCGAGCAGGACGAACAGACAGCGAACAGCCTGCAGCACATCATAGACAGGCTGACAGCCGTATACAGTCACTATGAAATTGCTGCAGCCATTGCGCAGTCGTATGAGCATATTGCGACGCTCACGTTCCCTGATCCGGAAATGCCTGTGGTCTATCGCAAGCGAGCAGAACAATTCCGGAACCTTGCACGCAATGAAAAGGAACAGCATAACGCGTGGGATATCAACAAACAGCCTGTGCCACTGTGGATATACTCGCTGGACTTCATTGTTCGCACTTCTGACGCATCATTTTTTCATATTCCGAACAGCTTTCAGCGTGAGATCACAAACGGCTGTAGCTGTGACACGTGCAAGTCAGGTGCAAGTCGGCCGACGTGGAACGTGCTAGCTGTGCCTTTCATCAAGAACCCAACGAAAGCAGGACAAAACACGCATACCTGGACTGTGCACGTGGGCAATATTCCGGAATTCGTGCAGTACTGCGAACAGGTCCGCAAACGTGCAGAACGGCCGACAGCGAGCAGCGAACAGCAGACGACGTAGCGAACAGCCTGCAGACGGGCAAACAGGCTGCAGCGATGCCCTACAGCCTGTTTGTTAATGCACTGTGACTAGGTCCGCAGTCCTAGCAGACAGAAAGCAGCCGACAGAGTCGACAGCCGACAGAGTCGGACACAAACAAGAACACGAGAACATCGGGAGATCACATGAGCAGTTTTGACGAACGAATGAAAGCCGAACAGGCAGAAAAGGAACAGCGAACAGCACACCATGTGGAAGTACTGTCACAGGTGACGCGTTATGCTGGACTACGGGAGAATGGTTGGACTTTCCAGGTCCAGGACCACGATGGATTCAAACAGTATTACTTCGTGAATTCCACGAACGTACCGAACGGGAAACTCCACATTTCATTTCCGGATTATGGGAACGATAAGGACAAAAATACACTGTGGATATCCGGTATCTATCCACGTGACAGGCACGGCAACGATTACACGAGCTATGAGAAAGAGCGGCCGTCTATCAAGTGCAGTGCCAGCAAGGCACCTGCAGCCATTGCGGCCGATATCATGCGTCGACTCATGCCTGACTATCTCGCATTGCTGGACAAGGTTCAGCAGCGCATTGTGAGCTATCACAGCCGAATTGACGCGAAGTCCGCCATAGGTGCATTGCTCGCGAGCAGGTTCCCTACGCTGCTCACACTACGCGACACTACACGCGGATCAGATCACTACGGACAGCCGAACAAAGGCACAGACGTTCGGCTGTTCGCTTCTGACAAGTCATTACGCGAGCATGGCTTACGTGTCGACATTCAGGTTGAAGTGAACGCGGATAACTGCAGCCGATGCGAGCTAACACTGTCGGACCTGGACAGCGAAACAGTGACAGCCGTGCTCACGCTGCTTTTACAGCGTGCGGCCGACAGCAGCGACACTGATAAATCAGCAGGATAGCAGGCAGCGAGCAGTACTCTAGTGAATTGATGGACTTTTGGCAGAGAACCCTATCAATTCACTAGAGTATTGGAGTCGGCCGACGCGATTCCGGAACAGTCCTATTACTAGACCTATAGTGTCCTGATTTTTCCAGTGAGGCACTTGGAGCAAACGACAAATGAAAAGCAAAAGTCAGCCGACAACAGCAGCCGATATCGAATCCCACATGATGTGTATGGACTGCCGCTGCACGGTATGTCTGCAAGACACAACGTCAATAGACAGAACATCGGGAGATCAGAAAATGAAGCACACTAAGAACATCGGACCACAGCTAGACAAGATAGTCGGACAGCCGAAAACAATGAAACATCCGACAGCAAACAGCACGTGGCGTAGTGAGTACAGACTGCCGTGCAAACGTCCAGGCTGCATCACAGACGACCACAATGTAGAGACAGCCGAAAACAATCACAGCCACAGTCACCTAAGCAGTCCAGGCAGCGGAAAGCTTGAACGCAAAGCGAACGGAGATCTCGTTTATCATGCCCCGTGGCAGACAGCCTATGCTAAGACGCTCACGCGCAGGACGCGCACATTCAAATCACCTGAGTTAAAAGCACGTGTTGACAAAACATCGGCTGCAGCCATTGAACGTATCGCGGCCGACATAACCACAGACGACGTACGCGCAACAGGACAAAACGGCCGTGCAGCCTGCGCAGGCTATGAAGTGCGAGCAACAGACGGGCATCGGGCTCTGCTCATACCTGGACCTGGACGCAGCAGTAAGGACGAACAGCCGTTAGCATGGTTGGGAAGCTTGGAACGTCCGAAGCGAACATTCAGCGAATTCGAACAGGACAAAGAGTCAGCATGCTATGGACTCGCTGCGGTTATCGATGATAAGGAATTCCATCTGGCACTGCAGCGAGCAATGGTCATGCTTGACGGGCGTAAAGACAGGAATCACACTGTCGAGCTATTCGGCCGACGTCCTACGGGCACACTGACAGTACACAGTGCGAATTCGGACATAGGGACGTTCGACGGTGACGTCCAGGTGACTCTGACAGAGTCGCTATGGTTTGCTGCGGACCTGTACTACTTGGAAGTAGTCTGCGGACAGTGGCCTTTGCACGTATGGTTTAAGGACGACGAATCAGCTATTGTCTTTGAACCTGCAGATAAGTCATGGCGCTATGTGCTCATGCCGATACGTGGTAAAGCCACAGACGAGCAGTTACAGGCTATCGAGCAGGACAACAGAGTCGAGACAGTCGAGCAGCCTGCGGAGTCGACAGCAGACGTCCAGGCACAGGTCCAGGTCCAGGTCCAGGCAGCAGCAGCAGCCTGCGAACAGACAATTCCTATGAGGAATGGTCCTGAAAATTCAACTCCTATCAGTTGTGGTCCTGAGAATTCGAATTCAGAACAGCCGATAACGGCCGAATCAAAAGCAGAAACGGACTTTGACTCTCGCGAGATCTTACCGCTAGTCGGGCTCAGTCACGAGAACAGGTATGAATACAGGGAAAGTCCCGACAACTATGTGTACCAGTATGATTGCCTGCGTCGCGAAGCATTAGGCTACTTCTGTGCAATCGACGTCTGGTATAGGTCATTCGTCAACGCAAAGCCGAACGGTGTTAGCTGCTGGATTGAACCTGTGAACAGCGAACGTGCGAACAGCAAGCAGCCGACAATGGTGCACGCGTGAGCGAGCAGCGAACGGCCGACGACGTCGGGCGAAGCAAGTTGGGCAACTGCCCGAAGTGCAGCAGTCCTGGACAGCTATTTGTCCAGGACACAGCACAGCGTGCGCCGATCGTCGGACAGTCCAAGCGAGCACGCTACGTCGGGCATGTGATGCATGAGCATGCAAGCGGACAGCGCAGCACGTGCCTACTGACAAAGTCGGACGTTAGCAGGCTGCAGCCGACAACGTCGGACGTCGTCCAGGCACAGGTCCACAACAGCGAGCAGTCGACGTGCGATAATCTATCGGAGCAGCCGACAGCGACAGCAGACGAAACGAAAAGCGAGCAGCCGACAGCACAAGTGCAAACGGGGAAACAAAGCAGCCTATTACTAGGACAGGCAGTCCGAATTTTTCGGAACCTGTTCGGCCAAGCGACCACAAAATAGAATCAACAATCGGGAGATCAAAACATGAACACAACGATAAATGGTTTCACGGGTGTTATCGCAATGAGCAGAATCAAAGATGCGCATCGAGATCTGCACTGGATCAGAAGCACGAATGGTTTCACGCTGGGCAAGTACTATCCCTTTGTGCGCAACACTGGAAACGGGGCAATCGTGCTGAATGATAACGGACATCCGCGATTCGTCATGCTCGACGGAAGCAAGTCAGCTCACATAATGTCGCGCAGTGGGGAAGCAGTTGGCCTGTTCTTTCCCGTCGACGTGGTGAAAGAACCATATTGGTTGGACAGAGACAGCCTTGAAGTGCTCACGCTGGCGCACAGCGACATTTACGATCACATGATTGCGTTCAACGTGCCTATCGACAACCACGAGTCGGACCTGTATGTGCCCGTGACAGAGCTAACGGAAGCACTCGTGAACATGTACATGTTCAACTCAATCGTATCGCGCTTCACGTCCAGGTTGGACCATACGCAATGGTTCTGCATTCCGTTCGCATACACTCCGTTCTGGAAAGCACGACTCGACGCAGGCAAGATTGACAGCAACAAATAGAATGCGATAAAACAACAGACAGAAACAATCGAACATCGGGAGACAAACAAATGAATCGATATACGGGAAGCATCGAGATCTTTAATGGACGATTCGTCCGACAGCACAAGGCAGAAGTCCAGGCAAGCAATTGGCCTATGGCAGTGAAGCGAGCAGTGACGAAAGCCGTCAATGAAAACAAAGCAGCTAGCAGGAAACGGACAAAGATCGAGTCAATCACAATCAAGCTGCAGCACGTCGGCCGCGTCACTCCCGCAGTCGGCGAAGATCTCAAGCAGGCAATGCGTGACGCAGTCAAGAAGTCGAGCACGGCCGGGGGGACTACTCCTATCGGTTCCGGTCCTGAAAATTCAAGTCCTATCTCTTCTCGTCCTGGGAATTCAAAACCACCCGTGCCAACGCTGGCGAACGGAAAACCACGCTGCCAAGATGTGCACCATACCGGCAGGCAGTGCGTGTGCGAGCATGGGCACACAACATCGCATTGGTATTCAACTGAGATCACACCGGAATCCATCATGCCAGATGACAAGGTTGTGAGACGCATGTTTGATCGAATGATACAAGGCGGTGCGAAATGAGCGAGAACAAACGCCATATTCCTAACACGCTGCGTCCTGATATTTCGGAAACCAAACCTATCAAATATCGCGTATGGGTTGCGATTCCTATCGAGGTAGAAGAGTACGACGATATCCAGGCTGAGCAAGCAGCGATAAAGATTGCAAATATTGTGCTTCCTTTCGCAAAGCGAAAAGGCATCGTACATCCGATCATCAAGGCTGAGCGTGAGCAGCCGAAGATCATTTATCCTGTCGAAATGTGGGATACGGACAACAAGAAATGGGGCGAGGTATGAGCGGACACTTTGTAATCATCAAAGCATCGGGTGAAGTCGAGATCAAACCACGTGAAACAAGGCCGACGCTCGAAGAAGTACAGAAAGCTGTCGACGGCTACGTTCAGCTAATGCCACTAAAACAATTCGGCGGACGATTTAAATGGCACGGGGAACTTGCGCAGATGCTTGTCAACGAGGATGGACGTTCCAAGAATCTGCCACCGAACAAAGTCGCGACGCAACTGCTCAGAGACTTTAGCGAGCTATGGGGCAAAGACGTGCTGCTGGGTGACGTCGTGCTGCTCACGGGCACTTGCAGGTGGGGGAACTAGTCGATGAGGCATAAAGGAGATAACGTGACAAATGAAAATGGCTACGTGATCTACCCCGACAGCATTGGCATCATGGATTTGGATGCTGCGAAAGCGAAAGCTGCTGAACTATCCGCCGATTCTGACGAGGAATACCGCATTGAGGATTGCGGCACCGAGAAGGTTATCGCCCGGTTTTCACACGGCAAAGAGGTTTAGGAGATACTAAAGGAACAGATGATTACTAAGTTCATCGAAGCGTGCGACGGAACAAACTTCAATTGGGGCAAGTTCATGGTCGCACGCTTCACAAACGAAGAGTTATCACGGCCGATACATGAACCTGTAGCACGGGCAATGCACGAGGCTGCAAAACGTCAGTATGGTCCATCACTGCTGAACACGATCGGATGGAATGCGCACTGCGTGCTTGTCTTCGATCTGCAGACGTGCGAGGGAGCGTCCTTTCGTCCAGGCGGATCAGCGCGAGCAGACCTGCAGAAGCATCAAGTATGGGTGTGTCCGATGTTCGAACCATTCTTGGAGTGGTTGTACAAACAGGATTTGACGGACCTGGAAAAGCTGCCCGACTTTATCAACCTGGGTAACGTGCCCACGGCAATGTATGGGCATCGACGTCCAGGACCACACAGCAAGGATTCAAACGAATGAGCATCAAGCGTCCAGCTTTCATGGCAAAAGGCGAATATGCCGATGCCTACTGGTACGGAGTGGAATACATTCTGCTAGGACGTGCCTGCTCAATCATCAACGATCTGCGAGCAGGCTTCGACGTGATTGAACGAATTCTGCCTGACGAAGAACAAATGGGCTACGATACGTTGTTCTTCATACGCCTGCATCTGGCGAACGAACGTCGGCTGCTCATGCAGCATTGGGACGGAAAGGGAAGGAAGATATGAGCAGCCGACGTAAGAAGAAGCAGCAGCAGCGACCATCAATGGAAGAATTCATCGATCAGGTCACAGACGAAATACAGGAGACTGTCGACTGGCGCAGCGAAACAGGCAACCTGATTTGTGATTTCTGCTCACAGCCGAATCCGGCATGGGTTGCGATCTGCGCACCGTATGATATCGACGTGCTTGGCACGCCACATCAAAGCGAGCCGGATATGGGCATCTGTGACGGCTGCAAGCAGCTTATCGAGACGAGCAACAAGAAAGGACTGCTCGACAGAGCGGTGTCGGCACAGAGTGCTCATTTCGACATATTCCTACGGAATGACGTCCTGACTCGACACGTAATGACGAAGTTCCTGACGGATTTTCAAAATCGTTTTTGGGAAAGTTACATGGGTGAGATAATCCCGCAGACAGCCGACACGAAAGAGCAGGCGCGACAACGTCACCGGATGCACCGGGGCTGACGCACGCCATATTACTAGGACAGTGTGTCCTGATTTTTCGATTTGGCCGAGAATGCCGGAATAGGAATTAAAAAGGATCGGTGCGTCTCCCGATGGCGGATTGTCGCGTTAGCGAATCCGTTTGATGCACCTTGAAGCAGGCACGTTGATACGAGCATGGACGCTGCCGGACTGAAAAGTTTGGCAGCAAAAGTGTAAGAGTCAATGTGCCTGCATTTGTTTTTGGGGACTTGTGCGGAGCACAACACACGGGAGATTGCCAAGATGGCACGAAGAAAACAGAAAGATAGGACCTATTTCCGCATACGTACGTTCCTCAATGCGGACCGCGCAATGCCGGGGATCTTACTCGCCAAAGTTACGCAGACCGAATACATATCAGACCACGAAGGGCCGAGCTGCTTCACCGATACGGACATGACGATCGGCGATTGCGGTCGACAGATCAGCCTGGGCTTTGATGTTGACACCGAGCAGGAATATCGACGGGCGGTGCAGAAAATCAATCGGCTGGCGAAAGCGGTCGAAGGTATGCGCCAAGCACTCTTTGATGCGCACGAGCGCGTTCTCGAACTCAGAAAAGAGCAGAAGATCCGGCAGAAGAAACAGCAGAAAAGGAAGAAACAGGAAAAAAGGGAGAAAGAAGATCAGCCACGTCCGGAGAGCGGAGAATGAGCCTTGTTGTGGTCACAAAGAGTGGTGCAGTCTGCAAAGGTTTCATGCGCCTGCCTGCAGACGATGGTCTCTACGAAGAGGGATTTTCGAACATCCAATCACGGGATCATTTTCTTGCTCGCGGCAAGAACACGATCAGAACACGAGAGAAGGTCGAAAAGCTGATCTATTTGCAAACCTACCACGCCGATCATCACGCGTACCTGTTCGCAGGCAAAGATGCGAAGACGCTGCTGCACGTGCATTACAACGAGGGATGGATCATCGATGTGGTGAAGATCGGCAATGCGGATATCGTGCGTGAACGATTTGATCGGACGCAGGACTACAAAAAGCAGGATGACGTGTTTCGGGCAATGGTCTGGAAAGCGATGTTTCTCGCGAACATGGAACATGACGGGTGGTCGTTTCTGCAGCCTGCTCGCTTGCTAAGGGACGTCGTGCGGAATGGTGAGGCGCTGTGGCATTCAACATTCGTCAGCGTGGCTGCAGCGGAGCGCGAGAGTGATGCGGAGTCGGCCGAAAGTTTGGAACCCAACCTGTAATACTCAAGCATGCCTGGGCGATTCGCCCAACAAACATCACACAGAAGAAAGACGTCGGCCATGACGGTCGATCAAAGGATTTCAAAGGAATGAAGACGCCAAGAGTGTCGATACAAAAGCAACCGCTGATCGAAAAGCTGCCCAAGTGGGCACAGGATCACATCCAGCAATTGACGAACGCAGTCGACTCGCTGAATGGCTACTTGCAGCAGGTGAGCACATACAAAGTGAACGGTCTGCCTGGGATCAAGTTCCACCTGGAACACGATGGACCCTGGTATACGGTGCCTTCAAATTGTATATGCATCTTTCTACCGAACGGAACACAAGTGCAGTTGAGAATCGATCATGACGTTGTCAACGGGCACCACATCTACGTGATGGCAGATCGTGGCGTGAGGGTGCAGGGCAGCTCGCATAACACGCTCGCGCTGATTCCAGAAGAGGGACCAATGAGCCGCGCACGAGTGGAGGAACAGTCGTGAAAGATTTCATCTTGTTCTTCCTCGTGCAGGCGGTCAGCTACAGCATTCTGACTGTCAACTTTCGCGCTGTTGCTGCCGGTCATTTATCCGTGACACTCGTCACCGATGCACTAAATGCAACGCTCAGCTTTTTCGTGATAAGGCGCATCGCAAAGAGCGACGACTCTATCGTCGGCTGGCTAGGTTATTTGTTCGGTTCATTGGTCGGCACGACCATCGGGATGCTCGTATGAGCAGCGAACAACGAAAAACGCTCGTCGTGAATCTTTATGGCGGACCTGGAACAGGCAAGTCAACCACGGCAGCAGGTGCGTTCAGTCTGCTCAAGCGGCAAGGTGTGTCGGTCGAGCTGGTAACGGAATATGCAAAGGATCTCGTTTGGGAAGGCTCGTTAGAGCTGCTTAATTCGAACCAGATTCATGTCTTCGCTGAACAGCATCGGCGCATGGTCCGGCTGCAGGGCAAGGTCGATGTGATCATCACGGACAGTCCGCTACTGCTGACACTCTTCTACGGCCGCACGAATGTGTCGGAATTGTTCAAGCAAGTTGTCGAGCAGGAAAATGATCGGTTCTGGAATCGAGATATCTTCCTTCGAAGGCGCAAACCATATCAGCAAGCAGGGCGCACACAGACCGAAGACGAAGCACGCTTGATTGACGACTGGCTATATCAAATGCTGATTCGACGTGGACCGTACTACACATTTGATGCTGACGATGACGCAGCACAGTGTGTTGCAAAGGTCGTGAACCTCTGTCTCTCGCTACCGATAGAACAGCAACAAATAACCGGCTGAGCCGGTACACAACAATCCAAGGAAGGAACATATGCCATATTTTGAATTTTTGACCGGGCAAGCCGGTACAGGGAAGACATACCAGATCAAGAAGAGAATAGAAGACGATCCGGAATACGCACTGCTCTGCGCAACGACCGGTGTGGCTGCAACGAACCTGGACACCGTCACATTGAACAGCACAATCGGCTACTATGATACAGACAGTCTGCGCGAAGCCAAGCTCAACGGTAGACTGTTCGGTCGGCTGCGGAACATTGCAATGGGTGAGAATCGAGTGCGCAATATCGTGATCGACGAAGTCTCGATGATGGACGGTGAGCAACTCGACATTTTCCACGACGCGCTGATTGACTTAGAGCAGCGGATCAGCGGTGTAAGCCTGGGCATGATCTTGACTGGCGACTTTGCACA
>Ga0134079_10000016_pt1 | contig 58257 bp, 60 predicted proteins | sample 15_taG_2_FD_119770 | JGI IMG/M metagenome (GOLD analysis project Ga0134079, IMG submission 119770) | Grasslands soil microbial communities from the Angelo Coastal Reserve, California, USA - 15_D_Rain_40cm_2_09182015 | ecosystem: Environmental > Terrestrial > Soil > Grasslands ...
ATCGCCTGCTCGTTCTTGGCGTCGTCGTACTCGGCGTTCTCGGAGATGTCGCCGAACTCGCGGGCTTCCTTGATCCGCGCCGCAACCTCCCGCCGTTTGGTGGTCGAGAGGTGCTCGATCTCCTCTTTGAGCTTCTCGAGCCCTTCCGGGGTAATTACGGCTTGACGAGTCACTTTGCGCTGACCTCGCTTCTACTTGCTGGACGTGGGTTTGCTCGGCCCTTGAGACCAAAAATGCCCGGGCGCGACGGCTTTCGCACGCCACACCTGGGCCCGAAGTCGCGGGATTATAGCGAGGGCGCAAGCCCGGCACTCAAGGGATTTTGGGCAGCGATCAACTGCCTGGCGCGGGGCAGGTCGGCGCTGCGCTGTAGCTCCTGGGCAACCTCAACCGGCGCGCCCAGCGCCTCGACGTACCAGGGGTAGAACTTGCGTAGGTAACGAGTCGCTCGCTCGGTGCCCAGATGCTCCTCGGCGCGGTCGACCGTCCAGAGCAACTCGGCGACCACCTCATCGCGCGCGGGGGGGTTGCTGCGGCGTCCGGTCAGTTCCTCGAACAGCCACGGGTTGCCGAGCGAGCCGCGAGCCAACATCACCGCGTCGGCGCCGGACTGGCGGTAGGCGCTGCGCGCCGACTCGGCGTTGTCGAGACCACCGGAGACGATCACCGGAATCTCGATTCGTTCGACCAGCTCGCGGGTGAGGACGTAGTCGGGATCGCCCTTGTGTTTGATCGTCGCCGCGCGCGGGTGGAAGCCGATCGCCGCCGCACCACCCTCCTCGGCGAGGCGGACGGCGAGGTCGAAGCCAGAGCGGTCACCAGGCCGTAGGCCGGAGCGCAGCTTCACCGTCACCGGCAGCCCGCTGCCCTCGATCGCGCCGCGCAAGAGGGCAAGCGCCAAGTCCGGATCGGCGAGCAACTCGACCCCGGCGCCGGTCTTGCGCACCTTGCGCACCGGACATCCCATATTGATGTCGATCAGATCAGCACCGGCCTCAGCGGCAACCGCGGCGCCGGAGCGCATGACCTCGGGGTCATGGCCAAAGAGCTGCACTGACACCGGATGCTCGTCGGGGTGGATCCGCATCAGCTCGCGCAGGGTGCGCTCGTTGCGGTAATGCAGGCCGAAGCTAGAGATCATCTCCGAGACGGCCAATCCCGCCCCGTGTCGCTTCGCCTGCAAGCGAACGAACCAGTTGCCGATTCCCGCCAGCGGCGCCAACAGAACGCGATTGGCGATCGGAACGCCACCAATGTCAAAAGGAGACGTTAAAGGTGGTTGCGTCATCCCCGGACGCGGGAGCGAGGGCCTATCCATATCTGATTCTTTAGGCCCTCGCGGGAGCAGAGGAGATGGCGCTTTTTTATTTGTTTCTTTCATGGATGAGACGCAGACCCTTCAGGGTAAGCATCTCGTCGACCTCGTTCATCGTCTCGGTGAAAGGAACGATCACTGCGGCGAGACCACCGGTAGCGAGCAACCGCACCTCACCGAGTTCGTCCTCAATGCGGCGAACAACGCCGTCAATCAGCCCGGCGAAGCCGAAGATCACACCGGACTGGATTGCCGCCCGGCTGGAGCGACCAATTGCCGTCTCGGGCTCCTCCAGGTCGATGCGGCCAATCCGGGCGGCGCGTTCGACCAGCGCGGTCAACGAGATCTCCAGACCCGGTGCAATCGCCCCGCCGAGATATTCACCGGCCTCCGAGACGGCGTCGAAGTTGATCCCGGTGCCGAAGTCGACGACCACGCAAGCGGTCTTGAAACGCTCGTAAGCGGCGACCGAGTTGACCAGGCGGTCGGCGCCGACCTCGAGCGGATTGTCGATGCGGATCGGCATCCCGGTCTTCACCCCCGGCCCGATCACCAGGCAGGCGGCGCTCGTGTAACGCTCGGTCAGCTGTTCGTACTGAGTGCCGAGCGGCGGCACAACCGAGGAGACGCAGACGGCACCGAGGTCATCGAGGCTGACCCCGCTGAGCGCGAGCATGCCGGCGATCCGCTCGGCCAACTCATCACCGGTTGCCCCGGCTCTGGTCTGAAAGCGCCAGTGCTCGACCAGGCGCTCACCGTCAAAGGCGCCGAGGTGAGTCTGGGTATTGCCGACGTCGACCGCGAGCAGCACGTCGCGAGTCTATGATGACCGCCGTGAACGTGCGGCTCTACACGATCCCCGGTTCGCACCCGGGGGTGGCAGCACAGCTGATGCTCAAATACAAGGGCATCGGGTTCAAGCGCACCGATCTCTTCCCGGTCATCTCCAAGCTTGTCCTGCGCGGTCTCGGATTCCCGCGAAACACCGTGCCGGCAATCAAGATCGACGGCCAGAAGGTGCAGGGCTCACGCGAGATTGCCCGCGAGCTGGAGCGGCTGCGACCGGAGCCGGCGCTGTTCCCGGCCGAGGCTCAAGAGCGCGCCGCGGTCGAGGAGGCAGAGCGCTTCGGTGACGAGGAGCTCCAGCACCCGATTCGTCAGTTGATCTGGTGGTCGCTAAAGAAGGACAAGGCGCCCCTGCGCAGCTTCTCCGAGGGCGCGAAGCTCGGAATCCCGATCGGCCTGGCGGTTCGAACCGCTGCCCCGATCGTCGCCCTCTCCGCCCATTTCAACGAGGCCACCGACGACAACGTACGCGCCGACCTCGCCAAGCTCGGTGGGCTGCTGGACCGGGTCGACGAGCTGATCGCGGCGGGGACCATCGACGGCGAGGAGCTGAACGCAGCCGATTTCCAGATCGCGCCGAGCATCCGCCTGGCGATGACCATGCAGGACCTGCGCCCGCTGATCGAGGCTCGGCCGGCCGGGCGCCTCGCCAAGCGCGTCCAGCCCGAGATCGCCGGCGACATCCCGCCGATCCTGCCGCCCGCCTGGCTGCAGGCGCTTCGCAGCGAGTCCGCCGCCGCCTAGCGGGTGCCCCAGGCCCTTCCCATCGGGCTGGACGAGGCAACCCGGCTCGAGGGCGAGGATCGCAGCTTCTCGATCCGCCTTGACGAGGCCTGGGAGATATGGGGGCCAAGCGGCGGCTACTTGGCGGCGATCGCACTCCGTGCCGCCGGTCGGTGCGCCGAGATCCCGCGACCGGCGAGCTTCTACTGCCATTTCCTTAGCGCGCCGAGCTTCGACGAGGTCGAGCTGAGGGTGGAGGAGCTGAAGCGAGGGCGGCGCTCGGAGGCGCTGGCGGTGGCCATGACTCAGCGCGGAAAGCCCATCCTTCAGGCGCTGGTGAGGACTGCGGCGGATGCCCCGGGTTACCGCCATCAGGAACCCGAGGCTCCGGCAGTCGCGCCGCCGGACGCATCCGCGCCCGTCGATCCTGCCAACTACAACTTCTGGAAGAACGTCACCTGGCGCCGACCGGAAGGAGCCGAGGGACCCACAGCAGCCGTGGTCAGGGACTGGCTGCGCTTCGAGCCCACGCCATGCTTCGACGACCCCTTCGTCGACGCCGCCCGTCCCCTAATCCTGCTCGATACGTTCGGCTGGCCCGCCGTCTATGAGCGGTATCGAGGGGTGGACTACACGGCCCCCAACCTCGACATCTGTGTCAACTTCCACCCCCCGGCCATCGGCAGCGAGTGGCTCCTGATCGACCACGAATGCCCCGTCGCCGACCATGGCCTGCTCGGCGTCAGCGGCCGAGTTTGGAGCGAGGACGGCGACCTGCTCGCGACCGGCATCGCGCAGCTCTGCTGCATCCCGCTTCCGAGCGGGGACTAGCACCTCCGCGTCCCGACGCATCCGACTTTTACCCCGCTGGAGTGTGGTCAAAGTCGGATGGGCGAGCGATCGACGCGTTCGCCCGCGCCGAGCGCGGCGAGGGCGGCGTCCAAGCGAACACCGTCGGGGAGCGTCAGCTCGGGGTCGAGCTCGAGCAGCGGCGCGAGGACGAAACGGCGGCTGGTCACCTCGGGATGGGGCAGGGTGAGGCGGTCGGTGGCGAGCTCGAGATCGCCGAGCAGGAGCAGGTCGACGTCGAGCGGGCGCGGGCTGTGGCGCGGGGCGTCGGGGGCGCGGCCACGCTCGGCCTCGATCTCCTTGCAGAGGTCGAGCAGCGCTTCCGGCTCGAGCTCGGTGCGGATGCGAATCGCCGCGTTGAGAAAGTCGGGTTGGTCGAGTACCTCACCGACCGGCTCGGTCTCGTAGGTGGAGGAGACGGCCCCGACCTCCACCCCGCGCTCGCCCAGCAGCTCGATCGCCGCCCGCAAGTGCCCGGCGCGGTCGCCGACGTTCGCCCCCAATCCCAAATATCCGACCCGTATCAGGACGTGCCGTCGTTTAGAGGCCAATATGGGTACTTAAGCGACGGCACGTGCGCTAGGACTCCTCGCCGTTGCCGTCGTCCTCTTCTTCGCTGCGCTCCTGGGTGACCTCCACGCCTACCTCCTGGATTGCTAGGGGCAGCGGGGGCTCGGGCTTAGAAGCCCGGACTCGGACCGACTCGCAGCCGTAGCGCTCAATCAGGCGCTGGCCGACAACCTGGGCGAGCCGCTCAAGCGTGCGGTAACTGCGCTCGGTCGCGGCGAGGACGACGATGTCACAGACCTCGCCGTAGTCGACGGTGTCCTCGATCCGGTCGGTAAGGACTGCGTCGCAATCGGGTACATCGAAGGAAATGTCGAACTCGAGTCGCTGCCCGACCTCCTGCTCGGCGTCGCTGACGCCGTGGTGGGTGTAGATCGAGATCCCGCGCAGCTCGACCTCGACCCGCGACTCGATCCCGTTGCCGTTTGGCTCGTCCATAGGTCGCAAACCTAGCCGAGGATCGCGTTCGCGACCTTGGTCGCCTGTGCGGCCTCAGCCACGTCGTGGACGCGCAGGACGTCGGCGCCCTCGGCAGCGGCGAGGACCGAGGTCGCAATCGTGCCGCCGCGCCGCTCCCCGACGGCGGAGCCGTCGATCTTGCCGATGAAGCTCTTGCGCGAAGTGCCGACAACCAGCGGTCGCCCGAGCTCACGCAGCTCGCCGAGCCGCCGTAATAGCTCGAGGTTGTGATCGAGATTCTTGCCGAAACCAATCCCGGGATCGAGCCAAATCAGCTCCTCGGCAACTCCCGCTTCGATAGCTGCTTCCGTCCGCTCCGCAAGGAAGGCCTTGACGTCGTCGACGACGTCGTCGTAGGTCGGGTTCTCCTGCATAGTGCGGGGATCGCCCTGCATGTGCATGAGGATCAGCACCGCGCCGCGCTCGGCGCAGAGCGCGGCGATGTCGGGGTCATGGCGCAGCGCGGTGACATCGTTGACGATCGAGGCCCCGGCGTCGAGCGCCGCCCCTGCGACAGCGGCCTTCGAGGTATCGATCGAGACAGTCGCGACTCCAGCCAGCCCCCGCACGACAGGCTCGACCCGAGCCAACTCCTCATCCGCGGAGACTTCGCCAGCGCCTGGTCGAGTGGATTCACCGCCGACATCCAGAAGCTCAGCCCCCTGCTCAGCAAGCTTGTGCCCATGAGCGATCGCAGCTTCCGCGTCCAGGTAGAGACCCCCGTCGGAAAATGAGTCGGGAGTGACATTGACGACGCCCATTAGCTTCGGATTCATGAGCGAAGTATCACCAGCTCCCACGGGCGGGGACCGGTCCCCGCCTGGGCTAGCTTGCGTCGCCGCCGGCGAACCCAGGCCGCGGCCGCGGGTTCGGCCGTGCCCCCTCGCGCTGTGCCTTTTCCGGCTCAGGCGCTGGCTCGACGGGCTGGGAAGGCTCCTCGTCGTCGACGAAGACCTCGCTCTCAGGCTTGCCGTCGATCAGGCCGACGAACTGCTCGGCATCGATCGTCTCCCGCTCGAGCAGAATCTTTGAGATCGTGTCGAGCTCGCTGCGCTTTTCGCCCAGCAGGTCCTTCGCGGTCTGATGCGCCGCCTCGACAATGCGGCGGATCTCGTCATCGATCTCGCGCGCGATCTCATCGGAGTAATCGGGTTCGGTGCTGAATTCACGCCCAAGGAATGGCTGGCCGCGGTCATGGCCGAAGACGCGCGGGCCGAGCCGCTCCGACATGCCGAACCGCATCACCATCCGCTTCGCCGTCTCGGTCACCTTTTCGAGGTCGTTGGAGGCTCCGGTAGTGATCTCACCAAAGACGATCTCCTCGGCGGCGCGCCCACCCAGCGTCATCGCCATGGTGTCGGTCAGCTCGGCGCGGCTGGTGAGGAACTTGTCCTCGGTCGGCAGGCTGATCGTGTAGCCGAGCGCCTGGCCGCGGCTGATGATCGAGACCTTGTGGACCGGGTCGCAGTTGGGCAGCAGGTGGCCGACGATCGCGTGGCCGAGCTCGTGGTAAGCGGTGATCAGTCGCTCCTTCTCGCTCATCACCCGGGTCTTCTTCTCCGGGCCGGCGATCACCCGCATGATCCCCTCCTCGAGCTCCTTCATGGAAATTTCGCGGTTGCCGGTGCGGGCGGTCAACAGGGCCGCCTCGTTGATCAGGTTGGCGAGGTCGGCGCCGGTGAAGCCAGGGGTCTGGCCGGCGAGCGCATCGAGGTCGATCTGCTTGCCCAGCGGCTTGCCGCGGGTATGGACCTCGAGGATCTTCTTGCGGCCTTTGCGGTCGGGGCGGTCGACGACGACCTGGCGGTCGAAGCGGCCGGGCCGCAGCAGGGCCGGATCGAGGATGTCGGGCCGGTTGGTGGCGGCGATCAAGATGATGTTGTCTTTCATCTCGAAGCCGTCCATCTCGACCAGGAGCTGATTCAGCGTCTGCTCGCGCTCGTCATGACCGCCGCCCATGCCAGCACCACGGTGGCGGCCGACGGCATCGATCTCGTCCATGAAGATGATGCAGGGCGAGTTCTGTTTAGCCTGCTCGAAGAGGTCGCGGACGCGGCTGGCGCCAACGCCGACGAACATCTCGACGAAGTCCGAGCCGGAGATCGAGAAGAAGGGGACGCCGGCCTCACCGGCGACAGCGCGGGCGAGCAGCGTCTTACCGGTACCGGGCGGACCGTAGAGCAGCACACCCTTGGGAATGCGGGCGCCAAGCGACTGGAATTTCTTCGGGTTCTCGAGGAATTCCTTGATCTCCTGCAGCTCCTGCACCGCCTCGTCGACCCCGGCGACGTCGCGGAAGGTGATTTTCGGCGCGTCGACCGACATCCGCTTCGCTTTCGATTTGCCGAAGTTCATAACCCTCGAGCCGCCGCCCTGCATCTGGTTCATCAGGAAGATCCAGAAACCGAAGAAAAGGATGAAAGGCAGGATGTAGGTGAGCAACGACAGGAGGCTGGAACCGCCGGTGCCGTGAACGTCGGTTTTGACCCCGGCGTCTTTGAGTTGGTTGACAAGGCTTGCTTCGCCGTCCGGCGGATAGCCGGTCGAGAAGCTGTCGCCGTTTTCGCCTTTTTCCTTGACGTCGAGCGTGCTGTCCTTGACGTTGACGTCGACTTCTTCGATGCGGCCGTTGGCGATCAAACCGCCCTGTGCTTTCGAGGCGATCAGTTCGTTGTAGTGGGGCGATTCCGTACTTGGGCCAGGGCTGATCACCCGCTGGGCGACGAAGGCGAGGATCACCACCAGCAGGATCGGAAAGGCCGCGCTTTTGAAGAAACGCCTCACAGGGAAAATTCAGCGTACCAGGGCGGTTTCCGCGTCTAGGCGGGTTGGATAAGCAATCCCGATCATCTACTCGTCCAAGGCAGCAATGTAGTCAAGGTTGCGGTAACGCTGTGCGTGGTCGAGGCCATAGCCGATCGCGAAGCGGTCGGCTATGGGGAAACCGAGGTAGCGCGGCGGCTCAAGGCCCTCGCGGAGGCGGTCGGGCTTGATCAGTAGCGCACAGGCCTCCAGCGAAGCCGGAGAGCGGGCATTGAGGTTGCGCATCAGGTAATTGAGCGTCAGGCCCGAGTCGATGATGTCCTCGACGATAAGCACGTGTCGGCCTTCGATCGGGGCGTCGAGATCCTTGAGGATCCGCACCACGCCCGAGGAATCGGTCTGTGAGCCATAACTAGAGACCGCCATGAAGTCGATCTCGCAGGCGACGTCGAGATGGCGCATCAGGTCGGCGAGGAAGATCACGGCGCCCTTCAGCACGCCAACCATGAAGAGATCGCGGCCAGCGTAGTCCTCGCTGATCTGCCTGCCCAGCTCGGCAACACGTCGCTGCACTTCCTCGCCGGTGACCAAGGTCTCGCCGATCGCAGTATCAAGTTCGCGCGTCACTCAGTCGCAGAGAATCAGATATCGATGCTCCTTCGCTCCGCGCTCAACTCTCCTTGTGGCCGAATCAGCGTTCGGCGCGGAGGGTGCCGCGTTCGACGATCGCGCGAACGCCGCCGCCGAGGTCGAGCATCGCGGTACCGGTGCGGCGCAGGGCGGCGACCTCGTCGGCATGGCGGGCGGCGCCAGCCACAGGACGACCGGCGGCGCGATCGGCGAGCTGCTGGACGACGAGGCGACGCAGCGCCGGCGGCAGCTCAGCGAGTCGCTCAAGCTCGATCGTGTTGCGCGGCGAGCCGGCGGATCCCTCTAGCTCGGTGGCGACCAACGCATCCAGCACCTCCGCCTCGTCGCGTAAAAGCTCGGCCGTGCGCAGCACGTTCTGTGCCGCGGCGGGATGAATCTCAGCCAGTGCCGCGGTAAGGCCGTGGCGCACCCGGTTGCGTGCATAGTCGGGTTCGGCGTTGCTCGGATCGTCGCGCCAGGGGAGATCCCGGTCCACGCAATAGGCCGTGGTCTGCGCACGGGTGAAGCCGAGCAGCGGCCGGACAAGCTTGCCGTCTTGCGGCCGCATGCCCAGCAGGGCGCGGCGACTGGGCGAAGAAGCGAGGCGGTAGAGGATCGTCTCGACCTGATCGTCAGCGGTGTGACCGGTCGCAATCAGACCGTCCGAATCCAGAGCCAGGCGCGCCGCCGCGGCGTAACGGGTATCGCGCGCCCAGGCCTGCAGGTTGCCGGGGCCCTCGGGGCGGCGCGGCCGCTCGACCTCGAGCGAGACGCCGAGCCGCCGGCAAAGCGCCGCGCAGTGGGCCTCGTCGGCGTCGGAGTCGTCGCGCAGGCCGTAGTTGACATGCAGCGCGGTCACCTGCTCGGAGCCGAGCAGGCGCGCGGCAAGGTCGAGCAGACAAACCGAGTCCCTTCCTCCAGAGAGCATCGCCACCAGCGGCGTCCCCGCCGGCAACATCCCGCCCGCCCGCACCGCCTCGAGCAGCGCTTTGCCCTCCATCAGTCCGAAGCCAAGCGAACGACGTAGAGCGGCGTCGCAACCGGGAAGCCCTTGAGATTGACCTCGCCGATCGGCTCGCAGGTCAGGCCGCGTTCGGAGAGCGAGCCGGTGACGCCGTCGGTGACCAGAACCTCGCCCGCCTGGGCGCGCTCGACCACGCGATGGACGAGGTTGACGTGGGTGCCGAAGTAGTCGCCGTCGCGATAGACCGCGTTCGCGTAGTGAACTCCAACACGCGGCCGCGGCCGCTTGGGGAAGCGGTCAAGCAAACCGACCGCCCACGCGGTCAGCGAGCTCGGCTCGGGCGAGACGACCATCACCTCGTCACCGATCGTCTTCACCACCGTCGCCTCTGGCGGCAACGTGGCCTCGACCGTTTCGACGAAGTTCTCGACCACGTCGAGCGCCTCCAGGTCACCCTCCTCCTCGGTGTAGCGGGTGAAACCACTGAGGTCGATGAAGCAGAGGGTGACCGGGACCTGGCCGAGGTGAGAAGCGGCGGCTTCCAAGTCCGTCTCCATGTGTCCCACCACGTCCTGTTCGGTGAAGTAACGCAGGTACCGAGTGTGGAGATACTCGGTCAGCGGAGCCGCCAGCGGCAGGATGTCGGCCGCCAGCTCGCCCATCTCCTCGGCGATCTCCAGCTCCGGCAGCGCGTCACGGATCAACGGTTCGTGCACGTAGAGGTGAAAGAGACGGACCTCGGCGTCGGCGATCTTCCGCATCGACTGGACGTAGACCCGGACCAGCTGCAAGAAAGCGACGAGGGGGAAGCCGGCGGCCAAGACCCGGGCGCAGTGACGCAGCGCCCCGACGTCCTCCGGGCTGAGCAACCGCTCGCGCCCCAGTGGCGTACCGAGAATGACGAGGATGCGCTCGATCAGCTCCGGCTCGAGGCCGGTCTCCTGTGCCACCGCCTCAACCGAGACCTGCTCCTCGGCGCCGGGGAAAAGGTCCTCGACGAAGCCGAAGGCAAGTCGACCCTCGCCGCCGGCCCGCTTCAGCTCCTCCAGCGAGTGACCGCGTTCGCGCATCCGCGCGACGACCCGCGCCTGCGCCGCGGCGGCGGCGGTCCAGCGGCCGCGGCGCACCGGCACGATCTTCTCCTCGGCCCAGCGTTTCAGCGTGCTCGCCGACACGCCGGAGCGGCGCGAGGCCTCGCTCAGGGAAATACGTTCGTCGGCCATCATCTAGGCGTCGAGGCTAGCCGGAAGCGGGGATCCCCTGTCGACCATGCCTTGCAGTGGAAGGATGCGTGGCAGCGTGCCCGCTCGCCTCCGCCCCACCGCGCTGTTTGCCGCCGACGCGATCCTCGTCGGCGACCCCGGGCGGGCGCTACTGCTGGCGCAGGAGCTGCTGGAGAAGCCAAAGATGAGCAATCACGCGCGCGGCCTCTGGGGCTACAGCGGCCAAACCCCGGCCGGCCGCGAGCTGACGATCCAGGCGACCGGGATGGGAGGGCCCAGCGCCGCGATGGTGATCGCCGACTTGGCGAAACTCAAGGTGAGACGAGTAGTGCGGGTCGGTACCTGCACCGCGCTCAACTCCAGAGCACAGATCGGGGAACTACTACTGGCGAACGCGGTCCTCGGCGTGGGCGGTAGCGCGACGTCGTTTGGAGTCGCCGTGGGGGAAGCGCTGTCGCCTGACCCAGACCTGCTGGAGCGACTGCGCGCTCAGCTGGGCGACGAAGCGCAAGGGGCGACGGTCGCCAGCTTCGATGCACTGCCTGCCGATACCGACCTTGCGGATGGAGTGGCCGCCGCCGATATGCAGACGTTCGCCGTACTCGCCCGCGCCCAACAGCTCGAAATTGCCGCAGCCGCGGTGCTGATCGTGACCGAAACGACTGCGGCCGAGTCGCTCGCCAGCGAGGAGTTGGATAGGGCAGCTGTGCGGTGCGGGATCGCCGCCGCTGAGGCGCTATCTAACCCTAAAGTCGAAGGTTAGACTTAGGTCTCAGCGGCCGTATTGCCGCTTTCGGCGCGACGCTCGGCATTGAGCTGGCGCCGCAAGCCACCAATCTCGCGCGAAACCCGGTCGATCTCGTCCTCGACCTCGTCAAGCCGCTGCGAAACCGAACGCAGGCGACGCTCAAGGCGCTCAACGTCACCGGCAGATGGCAGGTTCAGCGCTGCCATCGCCGCGTGCTGGGCCTCCATCGCCTTCTCTCGAGCACCGAAAGCCGCGGCTACGGCGTTCTCCAGCACTTGGCTGTCGAGCAGCGCCTGGGCAATCTCGCCAATTGCCTGCTCGCTGCGCGCGCGCAGACCGTCCTGATCGTCTTGGTAGTCGTCCTCGATGCTCATGCTCAGACAGATTAGAGATTCAACCGCTAGCCGATTGACACGACTTCTTAACCAGCCCATCCGAGAGGACTGAAATGCTGCTGGGCCTCAGGCATGGGACAGCCATTGATTAAGGGCATGTTGGGGGGCGGCGCAGCGCATTGCGTGCCTCCGCACAAATTAGTAGCTTGGGCGTGCTTCATGCTTGGGGAGAGGGTGGACACAGGCTGGGATACGCCCGTGCATGCAGGGAACAGAGGCGCCGTCGCATGAGACAAAAGCTCGCACTGATTATCGCTCTGGCTGGCTTCGCGGTTGTTACCGCGCTTGGCGTTGGCATGGCCGGTGCCGATCCCTCGGCAAGCCTTGGCGACAGCCAGGCCACCAACGGCCTCACCACCACGCCCGCTCTTCCCTCAGCGCAAACCCCAGCCTGCTCTAACGAAGTCGACGACGATGGCGACGGCCTAGTCGACCTGGAAGACCCCGACTGCGATTCCCCCTCCGACACCACGGAGGAAGCCGAAGAACCGGCGTCGCCCGGGTCGAGCGAAGAACAGTCGCCAGCCGGAGAAGAATCGCCGAAGCCCGACGACAAGATTCACAGCGGCAGCGGACTGGACGCCGCCGAAGCCGCCGATGAAGCGGCGGGCGTTAAGCGCAACCAGAGCCTCGGCGGCGGGACCAGCAGCGGCGCGGTCGTCGCGCCCAGCGCCACCGCCGGCGTCCAGCCCCCGGTGAAAGGGACCGACGGTGGTTCGCAGTTTGCAACCGGCGGCGCTCCGACCGACGCCAACCCGAGCACGACGATCGCCCCCTTCGGACCGGCGCCGATCGGCGTGCCCAACTTCGTCATCGACTCCTTTGAGATCCCGCCTTTCCTACTGCCGATCTACCAGGCCTGCGGAACCGAGTACGGGATTCCTTGGGAGGTGCTTGCCTCGATCAACAAAATCGAGACCGCCTTCGGCACCAACCTCAATGTCTCCAGTGCCGGCGCGCTCGGCTGGATGCAGTTCCTCCCTTCGACCTGGGAGATCTACGGCGTCGATGCCAACGGCGACGGACGCAAGGACCCCTACAACCCGGTCGATGCGATCTGCGCCGCCGCCAACTACCTCAAAGCAAGTGGCGGCGCCGGCGACCTCTACAACGCGATCCTTGCTTACAACCACGCCGACTGGTACGTGCAGGAGGTGCTGCTCTACGCCCGCGCTTACGGCAAGCTGCCAACTGATCTCGTCGGCTCACTCACCGGCCTGACCGAGGGCGCCCACTTCCCGGTCGCCGCCGACGCCCGCTACGCCGACGACATCTCGACTCGGGCGGCGTTGAGCAAGGCAACGCCGCAGGAACGCGACGAATACGGCAACGCCGCCGAGGTGATCTCTTCTTCGCCGACCCGGCGCGGGATCAACATCTTCGCTCGCGAGGGCGCGCCCGTAGTCGCCGTCAACGACGGTGTGCTGGTCAAGATGGGCAACTCGAAGAAGCTGGGCCGCTACGTGGTCCTGCGCGACGCTTACGGCAACCGCTACATCTACGCCAAGCTCGGCACGATCGTCCGCAAGCACCGCAAGGTGGTGATGCCGACCGGCAAGGAGAAACGGGTGCCGGTCGACAGCCAGAACATCCGCCCCCGCCTCTACGCGCTGCCCGGCCGAGTCAAGGGCGATCAGCAAACGCAAGCCAACCAGAGCGTCGACAGCGCGACGGCGAAAGGCGCCGACGGAACCCTCAGGGTTGGGTCGAAGGTTATAGCTGGGACGGTGCTCGCCACCATCGGGGCTACCGAAGACGGCATCGATCCTCACATCAACTTTGCGATTCGCCCCGCCGGCAAGGGCGCACCAAAGATCGACCCGAAGCCGATCCTCGACGGCTGGAAGCTGCTCGAGGCGACGGCGATCTATCGCGCCAACGGCAAGAACCCGTTTACCGCGGACCTCAGCGGCGCTGGTGTATTGCTGCTCTCCAAGGAGGCGCTGGAGCGCCGCGTTCTGGCCGACAAGAGCCTCGAAATCTACGAGTGCGGGCGCACCGACATCGCCACCGGGCAGATCGACCGCCGCGTGCTGGCGATGCTCGAGTACCTCGTCTCCAAAGGCTTCACGCTGACGATCAGCGCGCTCAAGTGTGGGCACAGCATCATGACTTCCTCCGGCTACGTCTCCGAGCACTCGACCGGAGACGCAGTCGACATCCCAGTGATCAACGGAGTGCCGGTCACCGGCCACCAGGGGCCCGGCACGCTCACCGACGAGCTGATCCGCACGGTGCTGCAGCTACAGGGGACGATGCACCCCCACCAGGTGATCTCGCTCGAGGACCTGCCTGGCGAAACCAGCTTCCCCTTGCCCGACCACTACGACCATGTCCACGTCGGCTACCGGCCAGAACTCGGCGCCTTCGGCGAAGAGTTCAACGCCCTGCTCAAACCGAAGCAATGGCAACGGCTTACCCACCGCCTCGAGCGGATTGAAAACCCGGACGTGCCCACCGCACCGTCGGAGTTCTCCTTGCCGGACAAAAGCAAGGGCAAGGCCGGGGCCGGCTCAGGCGGCACCGGCAACGGCGACTGAGCCAGGGAGAATCGGGTCCTCTGACCCAGTTCTTCGGATTCGTGCAGTTCGAGTTCCCGGGAACGCTCAGCGTCCCGGATGGCCGCTACCTGGCTCGCGGCGATGGCGGTCAACGAGTGCTGGTCGTGGAAACGCTTGGCGCTCCACCCCCAGCGCGCCGGCGGAGACGCCGGCCGAAGGAGGTCGAGTCGGACTCCGAGGGCTCGCCCCTACCCCTGACCCGGGTCACCGCGGTGCGGGCGCAGGAGCCCTTTGACTCGACCGCCGAGGCCGAGCGCTGGCTGGAGCAGACGATCGCCGCCGAGGAGGCAATCGATGCAGCGGTCGCCGACGGGATCGGCCTGCTCAACCGAGCACTTCACGCGCAAGCGGTGGCGAGCGCCGATCCGCACGGCGCGGAACTTCGAGCCGAGCGGGCAGCCACGGTTCGTGTCGGCCACGGCAGCGGCAAGGAGGTTGCCGCCGGCCGCTTCTCAGCGGCACAGCAGATCGACGCCCGGTCGGCAGGCGGCTCGCGGCGGCAGCGACAAGACGAGGAGCTGCGCCCGCAGGAGCGTCTCGCTGCCGTTATTGGGGGTCGAGAGCGCCTCGACGCCTGCGAGACGCTGCTGCTCCGCGCCCGCGCCGACCTCGATGCTGGCCGGCGTCGCGAGGCGGCGCTGCAGCTACGGATCGGCCTGGAGGCGATGCTGGTCGAGCTAGACGGAGCGCTTACCGATCCGGACCACGAGAAGGATATGGGCGAGCTGCGAGCGCGGCGAGCCGAGGCCGGCGAGGCGGCCAACGCGGCACTGCGTGGCGACCTACCCGTTGACGATGAGCAAAAGGTCACCGAGTTGATCGGGATTTGCGAGCGAGTGCTGCGGCGGCGGCGAGTTTTGCGTGGGTGAGGGAGGCACACCCCGCCTGCGTTGGCACCTGCATGACATCGATCCTGGCCTGGAGCCGACACACGCACCTTGATGGAGGATGCCCCGGGCGTGGCGCGGCTCACCGCCGTCTGGGGCGCTCAGCTGCGCTCATAGCGATCCTGCAGGCGAACGACATCGTTGAGGTGCGGCGTCGATACCTCTAGCACCACGGAGTCCTCGATCGCCTCGATCGAATGCACTGCTCCCGGCTCATTCCGCCAAGCGTGTCCTGGGCCGATCTCCTCCTGCTCCAGATCGTCGACCGTCGGTCCGCGCGTCAGCAGCAGCCGGCCCGAGAGGAGATAGGACGTCTCGTCCTTCTCGTGGTGGAACTGGAGCGAGAGTTGGTGACCGGCTTCAACATGGAGCAGTTTTCCGGCGTAGTCGTCCGTATGGGCCCACCAGAGCTCGTGACCCCATGGCTTTTCGACTCTGCGCGGTTCCACATCCGACATAGCTGGACCGTATCGGCGGTCAGAGGTGCGCGCCGTCTCCTCGGCGGTGTTGTTCTCCTACCGCGCTCGATGAGCGGGAGGCCAAGCTGGGCTGCATTACCGAAATCGGTGCAAGATGGCGTGGCTGGGGCCGCGCTTCAAGACCTCATGAAAGTGGCGATTCACTCGATTGAGAGTGGCGCGTTCAGTGCCCACGACGAGAGCTATCTGGTTTGGGAGCCGCATACCTACGACGACCTGGCGTTCATGGCTGCCGTAAAAATCCTCGAACGGACTCAGCAGCAGCTCACCGACTTGGAGGACGAAGCGCTCTCACGGCTTGCCAAAACGGGCAAAGAAGGCATGCTGGTCGCTATCGCCCTGTCGGGCTTTGAAATGGGGGAGTCGTAGGGCCTGCCTCATCCCAACAAGTGCCGGGTGACGACATCGTCGAGCAGCGAGGCGGCGATCTCGTGAGCTTCATCGAGCGCGATGCCCTCAAGCGAGGGGATACCGATCACGGTCAGGCCGGCCGCTCGGGCGGCGGCGACCCCTGTCGGTGAGTCCTCGAGGGCGACTACGTCCGGGCCCGGGTCGACGCCGAGCTGCCGGCAAGCCTCTAGATATGGATCTGGGGCCGGCTTTGGCGCTGCGACTTCGTGGGCGCTGACGACGACGTCGAAGCGGTCGTGGAAACCGACGATCTCCAGCGAACGGCGCACGAAGGCAAGTGGCGAGTTGGAGACGAGTCCGATCGGGGTGCCGCGCTGCCGCAATGAGTGGAGCAGCTCGCGGGCGCCGATCATGGCCTCCACCCCATGCTCGAGCTCGGCTATCACCAGCTCGTTCAGCTCCTCGATCAGGTCGGTCGCGCGGCCCGGCTCGCCAAGGCGCTGCTCGAGGATGCCGCCGGCGATCTCGGCCGAGGTACCGACCAGCTCGCGCTTGTTGGCGGGAGTGAAGTCGAGCCCGCGGCGTTCGAAGAGATCCTGCTCGGCCCGCGTCCAGACAGACTCGGTGTCGAGTAGCAGGCCGTCGTTGTCGAAGACGACTGCGGTGGGGAGTTCGGCGGGCACGCCGGGATCATCCCGAAATCACCCCCCTATAGGGTCCACCGCATGCCTTTCCATGTCGAGATCAGTGGCGCTCTCAACCATGCCCGAGCCTTCAATCTGAACCTGGAGGAACTGCGGCGGACGGTGCTCGAGCCGTGGCTGACCGGGCGGCTGGTCGAGCTGGGCGAACACGAGTGGGATCCGCGCGAGAGCTCGCTGCGGATTCTCGAAGGGCCCCACCTCGACATGCCCGACCTCTCCTTCGGCCAAGGCTGGTCGAACGCGGAGCGGGCCTCCGAGGACGTGACCCGGCGCGTGCTGGAGAAGACCGAGACCCCCAAGCTCCCGGACGCCTTCGTGGTGGAGGCCGAGGTGCCGGAGGCGACGGTGGCGGAGATGCTCAGCGGTCAGCAGGCGCAGCCGGTGCCACTGAGCGACGTCGAGAAGAAGCTCGACGGCCGCGACCCGGAGGTCGCGGCCGTGATCCTGGTGATTAAAAAGAGCCTAGGCGAGAGCCTCAGGCGCTGACCGGCGGCGCCGAGGGATCGGCCTGTGGCGGCTCGGGCTGCGGCGAAGCGGCATCGAAGCCGACCGTGACGCCGCGCGGGACGACGAGCACGGGGTAGGTGGCGGCCTCGACCGCGTAATCGCTGGATGCGCTGAGGGTGACCTTGCCCTGCGGCGACTCGGGTCGCGAGCCGACGACGAGCAGGTCGACCGGCGTGCCTTTGAACTCAGTGACGCTGGCGCCAAGCGCCGTGGCGAGACTCTCAGCCGTCGCGCGCGCCGCGTCGTCCCCCTCGTCGAGTACGCCAATCGTGTTGACGCCGGCCGACGGGCGGTCGCGCATCCCGGCCGGGGCGACGGCGATCGCCGCCGGGCCACCCAGCAGCAGTTTGTGCGCCGAGATCCCGGGCTTGACGGTGCCGGCCGCGGTCCGGTACTCGGAGCCGAAGACGATCACGTCGGCGTCCTCGCGCTCGGCCAGCTCGGCGAGGCCGACGCTGGTGCCGGGGTTGACGATGACGTGGCGAGCCATGTCCGGCGCGCCGACGGCTTCGGCACCGCGCTCGAGCAGGTCTTCGGCTTCCTTTTGCTCAAGTGCCCCGCCCTGGGCGTGGCGAACGTAGGCGAGCGAAAGCTCGGCACCGGAGAAGGCGAGCAGCCGCCCGAGGGCCAGTGCGTCGCGGTCGTTATCGGTGTCGTCATAGGAAACGATGATCTTGGGAGCCATCGGTATCTCCTTGTCGTTTGAAGTCGAATACGAAGCTGAAAGTGAAGTTCGCGCCGATGGTGACACGCTCCTTGTATCAGGACAACTGTTCTTACCTATCTATTGAATAAGCTGTACTTATGCTTAATGCGAACCGGCTCAACGTCCTGCGCGAAGTCGTCGGGCGCGGCTCCTTCTCCGGAGCCGCCGACGCGCTCTCCTACTCGCAGTCGGCCGTGTCGCAGGCGATCGCCACGCTGGAGGGCGAGGTGGGAGCGCCCTTGATCGAGCGCGACCGTCGCGGCGTCCGCCCGACGGCCGCCGGGGCTGCGCTGGCGGCCCACGCCGAGGGAATTCTGGGCCGGATGGACGACGCTGAGGCGGAGGTCGCGGCGATCACCGGCGGGCGGGGCGGGCGGCTGCGAATCGCCTCCTTCCCAACCGCCGGGGCGACCCTGATGCCAGAGGCGGTTGCCAGGTTCCGCGCCGCCCATCCCGGGGTCGAGGTGAGCCTCGCCGAGGGCGAATCCGAGCAGATCGCACCGCGGCTGAGAGCCGGTGACTTCGAGTTCGTGATCCTCTTCGAGTTCGTCGGCGTCGGCGAGCGCCTGGGAGCCGGCATGCGCCGCTTCGAGTTGCTCGACGACCCGCTCCACCTCGCGCTGCCCGCGGAGCATCCGCTGGCCGGTCGGAGCAAGCTGAGGCTCGAGGACCTGCGCGAGGAGTCCTGGGTCCAGACCTCCGCCGCGAGCCCCTGCGCACGCCACGTCGTCCGCTCCTGCCACGCCGCCGGCTTCGAGCCCCGCGTCTCCTTCGAGAGCGACGACTACCAGACGGTCCAGGGCCTGGTTGCCGCCGGGGTGGGCGTCGCCCTGATCCCCCAGCTCGCGCTCTCGATTGTCCGCCCGGACATCCGCATCCGCTCGCTCGACCCGCGCAGTCCAGTGCGCAAGGTCTTCGCCGCGACGCCGCGGGCCGCCGCCGTCACTCCCGCCGTGGCGACGATGCTCGACGTCCTGCGCGAGATCTCCCGCAACGCGGCCGACGCGGCGGCCTGAGAACTGGCGCCTCCCGGCAAAAGAGAACCGCCCCCGGGAGAGTACGGGGGCGGTTCTCGTGCTGGTCGCGACAGCCGGACGAGGGAGGGACGTCCGGCTCTGCCCTAGGTCGCGCTTCCCGCGGCAGCGGGCACTCCGTCGGGGTAGCCCAGGGAGGGCACGTCCGACGGGTAAACCTCGTGGCCATGGACGGCCACGTCGCCCATCTCCATGTCCTCCTCGGTCATCCTCAGAGGCACGAAGATGCTGACGATTTTCAGCAGGATGAACGTGCCGATCGCCGAGAACACGATCACCCAGAGCGCGGTCAGCGCCTGCCAGCCGAGCAGGTGAAGGCCGCCGCCGGAGATCGTGCCGGCAAGCACGGTTTCCGCCATCGAGCTGTTGGCGAAGATCCCGACCAATAGGCCGCCCGCCAATCCGGCAAACCCGTGCGTATAGACAACGCCAAGCGTGTCGTCGACATTACGGAAGGGCCTCACACGGCTCAGGTAGTTGAGCGCGAAGTAGACGAGCGTCGAGGCGATGACGCCGATGATGATCGCCCCCCAGCCGTTGACGAAGCCGGCTCCGGGGGTGATCGCGACGAGTCCGACGATCATTCCGTTGACGCTGCCGATCAGGCTCGGTTTACGCCCGGTCAGGTAGTCGAACGCAACCCAGACCAGGAAGGCCACCGCGGTGCAGAGGTTGGTGTTGAGGATTGCGGCCGAGGCGATCCCGCTGGCTTCGTACCAGTCACCGCCGTTGAAGCCGTTCCAACCCATCCAAAGCAGCCCCGCGCCGACCGCGACCATCGCCAGGTTGTTCGGCGCGTCGACCTCGCGGTCGCGTTGCAACCGCGGTCCGATCACCGCCGCCGCCACGAAGCCGGAGACTCCGGCCGCGAGGTGGATGACGTAGCCGCCGGAGAAGTCGACGGCGCCGTGCTGGGCGAAGAAACCGCCGCCCCAAATCAGGAAGGCGTTGATCGTGTAGACGAACACGGTCCAGAGCGCGACGAAGGGCATCCAGGCCTTGAAGTTGATCCGGCCCAGCACCGAGCCCAACATCAGGATCGGGGTGATTGCCGCGAAGACGATCTGGAAGTAGGCCAGGGTCGACTCCGGGAAGCTGAATTCCAATTCGGCGTACTCGGGAATGTGCGCTTCGTTCAGCAGGCTCGCGCTGCTCAATATCGAGCCCGGCTTGCCCCAGAAGTTCCCGAAGAAGCCGCTGTCCGAGATGAAGTGCGTCGGGGTCCCGAACGCCATTTTGAAGGCGAACAGACACCAGAGGATGAGCACGATCGCAAAGGCGACGAAGGCCATCATCATCGAGTTCACAGACCAGCGTTTCTGCATCACGCCCCCGTAGAGCACGACCAGCCCCGGGATGCTCATCAGGCCGACCAACGTCGCGGCCGTCATCTGCCACGCGTTGTTACCCGTATCTAACGTCGCCAACAAGTCCATTGATCCGGTGTTCCTTTCTTGTGATGGGAGCCGCCAAGTCCATCGGGCGTCATCCGGAGCACTCTCCAATTGACATTCACAAAGCCCAGCGGCGGTTGCCTGCCACCCTGTCGCGATCGGGAGGCAACCACTACGTACACGCGTCTAAAGATCGGCTGAAATGCTTCTCCCAAATGGAGAAACGCCCTGGGCGCGGGAGCCGCTAACCTGCCGCAAATGCCGTTGGAAGGCCATTTTCAACGCGTCAACACACCACTGCGCAGGCTCAACCCGCGTGAGCGCAACGTGGTGATCGCGGGCACTCTCGTCACCATCGTGACGATCCTCGCCCTGATCCTGGCCACCGCCAGCGACAGCCGGCCGGCACCGGCGGCGGGCTGCGTCTCGGCGGTCGTCGCGGGTCGCGTCGGCGGCGAACCGGTCAATGGCTGCGGCAAGGATGCGAAGGAGATCTGCGCCCGCAGCGCCAGCTACGACAACCCGCGTGCACGCACGATCAACGGGAAGTGCGACGAAGCCGGCGTAACTGTGACGCAGTCGGAAATCGCCGCCGCGGCCAAGGCCAAGGCCGAAGGCCTCGGATAGGCCCTAGGGCAGCGCCGCGAGCAACGCGCCAAGCTCCTCGTCGACCTCGCCCTCAAGCTTCAGCACCGCGTCGCCGTCATAGGGCGTCGCGCCCTTGGTGACGATCGCCAGCCGCCCCCCGCAGGCCTTCGCCACCTCGGGCAACCCGGCCACTGGGTGGACGACGAGCGAGGTGCCGATGCAGATCATCAGCTCGGCTTGCGCGGCAAGTTCTTGTGCCCGCCCCATCGCCGCCTCGGGCAGCATCTCACCGAAGAGGACGACGTCCGGTTTAACCGCACCGCCGCAGGAGGAGCAGACGGCGACACCGTCGCCGTCGAAGAGCGCGTCGACCTCGTCCAGCCCGTAGGAGACGGCACAGCCGCGGCAGGTCGAGCTGGCGATCGAGCCGTGCACCTCGACCACGTTCTCGGAGCCCGCGGCACGGTGAAGGCGGTCGACGTTCTGCGTGATCACGCCCGCCAGCAGGCCGCGCCGCTCGAGCTCGGCCAGCGCCTCGTGGGCGCCGTTCGGCCGTTTGTCGCCGAGCGTGTTGAAGCGCGGTCGGTAGTACGACCAGAAGCGGGCCGGATCGCGTTCGAAGACGTCGATGTGGGCGACCTCTATCGGGTCGACGTTCGCCCAGATGCCAATCTCCGGCGTACGGAAGTCGGGAATCCCCGACGGCACCGAGACCCCCGCCCCCGTCAAGGCCACCGTGCACCGGGACGCCCGGATCAGCTCCGCCAGCCGCAAAACCGCGGTCGACGGGCCTGAAACGTCCGTCATATGGACGTTTGAGGCCCGTCGACCGGTGGTTGTGGCTACTTGCCGCTCCACTTCGGGGTGCGCTTGCCTAGGAATGCCGCGATGCCCTCTTTGGCGTCCTCGCTGCCGAAGGCGGTGGCGAAGGCCTGCTTCTCGGCCGCTATACCCTCGTCGAGGTCGCCCTTGTGAGAAGCGGTCTTGATCTGCTCGCGGGCGATCGGTGCCTGCCCGGCCAGCTTGCGCGCCCACATCAGTGCCGTCTCGAACAGCTCATGATCGGGGACGACGCGGTTGACGAGGCCGGAATCGAGCGCCTCGCCGGCGAGGATTGCGTCGCCGACCATGTTCATCTCGAGCGCCTTGTTGGGTCCGACCAGGCGCGGCAAGCGCTGGGTCCCGCCGAAGCCGGGAACGATCCCAAGCTTGATCTCCGGCTGGCCGAAGACCGCCGCCTCGGCGGCGATCCGCACGTCGCAGGCCATCGCTAGCTCGCAGCCACCGCCGAAGGCGATCGAGTTGACTGCAGCAATCGTCGCCGTGCTGTCGGTGCCGAACTCGCGCAGCAGGGCGTGCGCCGTGTGCAGCAATTCCTCGCCGCCACCTTCGTCCATCTTGGTGAAGGCCTTGATGTCGGCGCCGGCCGAGAAGACGATCGGGACCGAAGAGGCGACGACCATCGCGCCGATCTCCTCCATGCCCTTGACCTTCTCCCAGACCGTGCCCAGGTCGCGGATCACGTCGGGGGAGATCGCGTTCATCGGCAGGTTGGCGAGCCAGGCGATCGCAACGTCGCCGCGGGTCTCCAGCTTCACCGTCTCCGCCTGCTCGCCCTCGTCGGGCTGCGGGTATGGGTAGAAGCCCTGGCCGGACTTGAGCCCAAGCCGTCCCTGGGCGACGAGCCGCTTCAGGGTCACCGGCGGCGTGAAGCGCTCGCCGTGCTTCTCCTCGAGCTGCTCGATCCGCTCCAGGATCGTGTCGAGACCCTCCAGGTCGGCTTTCCAGAAGGGCGGGAAGAGGCCTTTTCGGGGATCGAGACCAGCGCCGGTCATCATCCCCAGGTCGATGTCGCGGACCGAGCAGACGCCCTCCTCGACCAGCTGGCAGGCCTCGATTAGTGCCCGGCCAGTGAACATCGCGACCAGCTCCTCGGCGTCGGGCTCGGCATCGCCGGGGACGTTCTGCTCGCCCTCCTTGAAGAAGCCCTCGCCGCCGCTCTTGACGCCGAGCTTGCCGTCGGCGACCAGACCCTGCAGGCCCTTGTGGACGTAGAAGCTCTCGCCGTAGGAGGCGTTGAGGTGCTCGGCAACGTGCAGCACGGTGTCGAGCCCGAGCAGGTCAGTGAGGAAGAAGGGGCCCATCGGCGCCGCTTTGGCCGCGGCTATGGCCTCGTCGATCGCCTTCAGCGAGAGGCCCTGCTCCTCCTGAGCGCGCCAGATCTCCCCCATCGTCGCCATCAACACGCGGTTGACGACGAAGCCGGGGACCTCGCCGCAGACGATCGGCTGCTTCTTGATCGCCTGGGCGAAGTTGTAGGCGGCGGTGGCGGTCTCCGACGAGGTGTCCTCGCTAGCGATGACCTCGACCAGCGGCATCACCGAGGCCGGGTAGAAGAAGTGGAAGCCGACGACCTTGTCGGGCCGCAGGGTCGCTTCACCGATCTCGGTGATCGAGAGTGACGAAGTGTTGGAGGAGAGGATCGCGTGTCCCGGCGTCGCGGCATCGAGCTCGCGGAAGACGGCCTGCTTGATCTCCATCCGCTCCGGGACGGCCTCGACGACGAAGTCGACGTCGCCGAAGTCGGCATAGCTGGTGGTCCCGGTGATCAGGCCCATGACCTCGGCGAGCCGGGCGTCGGCCTGCTCCTGGGTCAGCTTCTCCTTCTTGACCAGGCGAGCGAGCTGGCCCTCGGTGACGGCGCGGGCCTTCTCGATGGCGGCATCGACGAACTTCTGATCGATGTCCTTGACGACGACGGGGATGTCGGAGGCGGCGATCGCCTGGGCGATCTCGCCCCCCATGGTGCCGCCGCCGACGACGGCGGCCTTCGAGACGAACATTCGGGTGAGCCCTCCGGATTCTGGCTTGAGATGCGGGCCGCGGAGGCTATTCGATCCCGTCCACGCCCCGCTCTAGCCTCGTTCGTCGATGAGTGAGATCGTCGAGGGCCTGGGTGGGAGCGAGCGCGAGCGGATCGCCTCGCTGCGCGAGCAGGGCCGCTTCTTCTGGATCGACCTCTGCGTCGGCGATCTGCCGCCCGAGGAGCTGGACGAGGCGCTCGGCATCGGGCCCCCCGCCCTCCGTCCCCTGCTCGAATTCGAACGGGCAGGGCCGCCCTCGCGCCGCTTTCACGCCGACGGCCAGCACGTCGTCTTCCCCTTCCATTGCTACCTGGAGAGCGATCACCGCGAAGGCGAGGACACGCCCCGGGTCGGCGCGATCGAGGTCAACGTGCTGGTCCACGGCGACTACCTGCTGACCGTCCACCGCGAGCACGTCTCCCTGCCCGGGATCCTGCCTGGCTACAGCGAGGAGGGTCGCAGCGAGCAGTACATCGTCTACGCGGTCCTCGACGCGATGGTCGCGACCGCCTTCGATGCGCTCAACAACACCGAGCTGGCGCTCGAGGGTCTGCAGATCCTCGCCGGCGATGCTGGCAACGCACGGGTGCGGATGGGGACCCTGCGGGCGATCAGCCTGCGGCTGACGACGATGCGTCGCCAGCTCGGCCCGCAGCGGGGGATCTTCGAGCGGATCGGCGAGGAGATCGGACAGGTCGACGGGCTGGAGTCCGACAACGAACGCTACTTCGAACGCATCTACGAGCAGCTCAACCGCATGGTCGACGGGATCGATGCCGCCGCCGACTCGATGGCCAAGCTGATGGACCTGCGGCTGAACGAGACGATGTACTGGCTGACCGTGGTGGCGACGATCTTCCTGCCGCTCACCTTCCTCACCGGCTTCTTCGGCATGAACTTCGCCTGGCTCGTCGGCCGGATCGACACCGAGGTCGCCTTCCTCGTGCTCGGCATCGGAGGCTCGGCCGTGGCCACGGCTCTGACCTGGTTCGCCGTGCGGCGTCGTGGCACCCCGGTGCAGCCCGATCAGGACGCGGTCGAGCGGGTCATCGCCACCTTGCGGCGTCCGCTGAGCTGACAGCGGGGCTGGAGTCAACCGATGGACAAGGCCATCGGGCGATCCTTGTACCCGAGTACAAAGGCATCTTTGCCGCGCTCCCATTAGGCTCTTTTGGCTCTTCATAGGGAGTTAGACCGGTAACCGAACGCGCCTGGGAGACGGGCGCGCCGTAAGCGAGGGACTGACACAGCGATGACTCGTATCCGCCAGCAGAACGTGACCGCAGCGCAGTGGAGCTCCAACGGAAAGGCCCTTGGCGCGCTCGACCTGACCCTGCCCGAGAACAACCCCTTCGGCGCCAACGTCTTCTCGGTCGCCGTGCAGCGCGAACGGCTGCCCGGCGACGTCTTCGAGAAGCTGCAGGAGACGCTCGAGGGCGGCGCGGCGCTGGACCCGACCCTCGCCGACGCCGTTGCCGAGGCGATGAAGGAATGGGCGCTGGAGAACGGCGCAACCCACTTCACCCACATGTTCCAGCCACTGACCGGGTCAACGGCGGAGAAGCACGACTCCTTCTTTGAGCCGGCGGGCGAAGGCACGGCGCTGGCCGGCTTCTCCGGTAAGGAGCTGGTCCAGGGCGAGCCCGACGCCTCCTCCTTCCCGACCGGCGGCGTGCGCGCGACCTTCGAGGCGCGCGGCTACACCGCCTGGGATCCGACCTCCCCCGCCTTCATCCTTGAGAACCCGAACGGGGCGCTGCTCTGCGTCCCGACCGCCTTCGCCTCCTGGACCGGCGAGGCACTCGACGGCAAGATCCCACTGCTGCGCTCGATGGACGCCCTCTCGCGCTCGGCGATCAAGGCGCTGCGCCTGCTCGGCGACGAGGACAGCAAGCGCGTCTTCACCACGGTCGGGCCCGAGCAGGAGTACTTCCTGATCGACGAGCAGTACTTCTTCGAGCGTCCCGACCTGATCGCCACCGGCCGCACCCTGTTCGGCGCCAAGCCCCCCAAGGGCCACGAGCTCGACGACCACTACTTCGGCTCGATCCCCGAGCGCGTGCTGGCTTGCATGCTGGAGACCGAGCTGGAACTGCGCAAGCTCGGCATCCCGGTCAAGACCCGCCACAACGAGGTCGCCCCGGCCCAGTATGAGATCGCGCCGATGTTCGAGAACTCGAACGTCGGCTCCGATCACCAGCAGCTGCTGATGCAGGTGATGGAAAGCGTTGCCCGCCGCTACGGCCTCGTCTGCCTGCTGCACGAGAAGCCGTTCGCTGGGGTCAACGGCTCCGGCAAGCACAACAACTGGTCGATGGGGACCGATACCGGCTCCAACCTGCTCGACCCGGGCGATACGCCCGCTGACAACATCCATTTCCTCTTCTTCTGCGCCGCGGTGATCCAGGCGGTGAACAAGCACCAGGGGCTGCTGCGGGCCTCGGTCGCCAACATTGGCCAGGACCACCGCCTCGGCGCCAACGAGGCGCCGCCGGCGATCATCTCGATCTTCCTCGGCGGCGAGCTGGAAAAGGTCTTCGAGGCGATCGCCAGCGGCGAAGGGGACCCGAACACGCCGGCTTCGTTCCTCGAGCTGGGCGCAACGGTGCTGCCGAGGCTGCCGATGCACGGCGGCGACCGTAACCGCACCTCGCCGTTCGCCTTCACCGGCAACAAATTCGAGTTCCGGGCGCTGGGATCGAGCATGTCGCTCGCCTTCCCCAACACCGTGCTGAACACGATCGCCGCCGAGGCGATCGACGAGCTCGCCGGCAAGCTGGAGGAGAAAATCTCCGGCGGCATGGGCATGCCCGAGGCGGTCATCGAGATCGTCAAGGACGCCTACACGGCCAATAAACAGGTCTGCTTCAGCGGCGACAACTACGCCGAGGAGTGGCACGCCGAAGCGGAGCAGCGCGGTTTGAAGAACCTGCGCACGACGCCCGAAGCGCTGCCCGAGGTGCTGGCCGACCAGACGATCGCCGCCTTCGAGAACTACGACGTGCTCTCCAAGCGCGAGCTGGAGTCGCGTTACGAGGTCTGGGTCGAGCAGTACTGGATCCGCGCCAACATCGAGGCGGAGACCACGCACTCGATCGCCAAGACGATGATCCTGCCGGCGGCGCTGCGCTACATCGCGCTAGCGAAAGCGGTGAACATCCCGCAGCCGGGAGAAGAAGTCGAACTGCTGATCAGGGAGCTGATCGGCGCGCTTGACGGCCTGGAGGAAGCCAATGCCGACCCTGGCCTCGACGGCCTCGAGATGGCGATCCACGCCCGCGACAAGCAGATCGCCGCAATGGGCAACGTCCGCGAGGCCGCGGACAAGCTGGAGAAGGTCGTCGCCGACGACCTTTGGCCGCTGCCGAAGTACGAGGAGATGCTCTTCATCAAGTAGCGCCGACGGTCGAGCTTCGGCCCGCGGGTCCTGTCACGGTAGGGGACCCACCTCCCCCTGCGGTCGCTAAAGCGTCCTCGGGGGAGGTCCCCCCTACCGCGCCACCCGCGGGAGGGGCGCCGCCGGGCTACTTGATTTCGATTGAGGTGGGTTGGTTTCGCTGAGCTCAGCTGGTGCTGGCGCAGATTGCGTAGACCTGTAGGTCGATCGAGGTATCGATCGTCGTTGAGTTGTTGAAGAGCTGGACGGACCAGCCGGTGCCGGCACCGTTCGGGGCGCTGAGCGAGACCGTGACCTGGCGCTGCTGGCCGTTCTGGGTCGGGTTCGTGCCGAGGTTGCTACCTCCACCGATAACTCGCTTCCCGGCCGGGCAGCTAACGGTTTTCACTTCGCTGAGGCCGCGCATGCCGCCACTGTTCTGGATGAAGACTTCTTTGAAGGTCTCATTGACTACCTCATAACCGGAGACGCCGTTCGCCCCGGCGGCCCCTTTGGCGCCAGTGTCTCCCTTGGCTCCTTTATCGCCCTTCTGGCCCTTCTGGCCCTGGGGCCCCCGCGCTCCCTGCGGCCCTTGCGGGCCCTGCGGCAGCCTGCCGAACAGCCTGCACGTGACCTTTTTGCCCCTGAGGACTTCGGTCGGACACTTAACTTTGACTCTCGGCGCTTTCGCGACCCCACCGCTTGCGGCCAAGGCCACGGCGGCGACGCCTGTTGCCGCCACAACCGCGGCTACGACAACCATTCCGATACGGCTCGAGAGCTTGGATGGGTTACGCATCCTGCCTCCTTCGATCGGGTTCGATTCCCCGACCGGTTACCCGTTCGGCAACCCGTTTCCACCTCGAAGTGGATTGAGATCTGCCAGCAGCTCGAGCAGGCGAGGCTCGGGCTCCTCGTCGTCGATCACGACGGCCGTGCCTGGCCAGGCGTAGCGCAGGTAGCGAGCGTAGGCCTGGCGCGAGCCTAGGTCGGGCTCGTAGATCCACGAGCCGGTGTTCCAGTAGCGGGTACGCGAATCGAGGCTGGACTGGACGCAGGCCAGCGGTTGATGGGTGTGGGCAAAGACGATCTTGTCGCTCGCCTCGCTCCAGCCGAGATTGGCGACGACTTGGGCGAAGGCCTCTAGCGCGTGCTCGGAGGGATCACTGGGCGAGACGACGCTGGCCGCCGGATAGGCGGGGCGCGGCCAGGCTGCCTCCGGCGCCGGCTGCTCGCGACGCTGGCGCGCGGCCTCGGCGCGGACGACCGAGTCGAAGTGCTCCTCGCTGGGCAGGGCCTCGCCCACCGGTCCGTCGCCGACGCCGCGGTCGCGCAGCTCGGCCGCGAGGCGCTTCGCTCCGCGCAGGGGCAGGCCGAGCGCCGAGCCAAGCCGGCCGACCCGCTGCACGGCGCGGAAAACGTTCTGCTGGGCATGGGTGCCGTGCGGCATCTGGGCTGCGATGTAGAGCCACTCGGTGAGCAGGGTGATCACCGACTCGTAGTCCTCGATCGTCTTCGGCTGCTCCGGACCGCCGGTTGCGATCCCCCAAAGGGTTCTGGTCAGCAACCGGTCCCCGCGCGAACCGGCGAGGCGGGCATGCGGGTCGAGGTAGTGGCCGTGGGTGCAGAGCACGCCGGCAAAGCTGTAGGTGGGGTAAGCGACTTCGATCTCAACTCCGGGCAGCCGCCGTGTAAGGAAGGAGCGGAAGAAGCTGGGGCCCACCCGGTCCGGATCGTCGCCGGCAACTTTGCTGCCGGCCTGCGTAGGCGAAAGGCCGGAGGCGAGCTGGGCCTCGAGGCGATTCTCAGCATCGCGATGGACGAGGTGGTGGTCGTGGTTGCCGGCGAGAAAGACGAGTCGCTTACCGGGCAGCTTCTCGGCGATCAAACGCAACAGGCCGTCGGAGGCGTCGACCGCATCCCCAACAGAGCCAAAGAGAAAGTCGAAGAGGTCGCCGAGGAAGATCAGCTCGTCGATCCCTTCCAGGGCGGGAGCCAGTCGTTTGAGAAAGAACTCCTCCCGCAACAGATCGCGCCCGGTCCAAGCACCGAAGTGCGTGTCGGAGATGACCAGCGCCGCGCTCAAGCGCGGGAGAGTACCCGCATCTGCAGGCCGCCCTTGGGCGACAGGGTCGGCATCTGGCGCACCGTCATCGTGCGACCGGGCAGCGCGTCGAGGCGCAGACGCTGCAACAGCATCGTCGCCACCAGCTTGACCTCGGTCTGACCGAAGCGCTTGCCGATGCAGATCCGCTGGCCGCCGCCGAAGGGCACGTAGGCGCCACGCGGCAGCGCCGCCTTGCGCTCGCGGGTGAAGCGCTCGGGGATGAACGCCTCCGGCTCAGGGAAGAACTCGGGGATGCGGTGACTGGCCCAGGAGCAGTAGTTAACGTAAGCGTCGCGAGGCACCGTGTAGCCGCCGAACTCGAAGTCGCGGACGGCGCGGCGCGGGCCGATCCAGGCGGGCGGATAAAGCCGCAAGACCTCGTCCAGGACCATGTCGAGATAGGGCATCTCCTTCTCGAGCTGATCAACCGTGGGCGCAGCGCCGGCCAGGACCCGGTCCTGCTCCTCGCAGAGCTGAGCGACGACGTCGGGGTGACGGGCCAGCTCGTGCATCATGAAAGTCAAGGTCGAGGTCGAGGTGTCGTGACCGGCAAACATCAAGGTCATCACCTGGTCGCGAACCTCGCGATCGGTAAAGGCCTCCCCCGCTTCGCCGCGGGCGCCGAGAAGGAGGCTGAGGATGTCGCGACTGTCCGGGTCCGGCGCCGCCCTACGGCGAGCGATCTCGCCGAAGACGATCTCGTCCAGAACTTTGCGCGAGGCGACGAGCTTGCGCCAGGGCGAGCCCGGTCCACGCAGTAGGCGCAGCGGGTAGTCGATCCCGTAGAAGCCGAGCGCGCGCTCGAAGTGCTCTGCCGCCGCGGCCCCTTTGCCGGCGCCGTCGGGGTCGAGCCCGAGCAGCGCGCGCATCGCGATTCGCATCGCTAGGTTGCGCATCCAGTCGTAGAGATCGAAGACCTCGTTCGGGCGCAGGGTGGCGATCGCCCCCTCGGCCTCGGCGGCCATCGAGTCGATCATCGCGGTCACCTGTTCACGGTGGAAGGCCGGCATCATGATTGCCCGCGCCCGGTCGTGGTAGTCGTCGTCGATCGTCAGCAGGCCGTCGCCGAGCAGCGGGATCAGGTCGCCAAAGCTCGACTCGCGCCAGTGGAAGTTCTCCGGATGGGCGACGGTGATGAAATGGTTGGCCTCGGGTCCCAGCATGAAGACGACCCGGGTGTGGAGCAGGCGCATGCTGAAGATCGGGCCGTGCTCTTCGTAATTGGAGAGCAGCAGCGGCAGTGGGTCATGGGCGATCTGGTGGGTGCGGGCGAGGCTGAAGTCACTGGGCCCGGGTGGGTACTTGCCCCTCCCTCGCCACTCGGCGCGGAGGTCGTCGGCCACGCGGCGGACCGGGTTGTCCGACATCTGCGGCGGCTTAACGACGGGAACGGCGGTCTCGGCCGACATCGTCCTGGGATATTAATTGGCTGGCTGGCCAGTCGATGCCGTGGCGGCCAGCTGGCCGCAGGCGGCGTCGATGTCGCGGCCGCGGGTGAGCCGCACCGTGGCTCCCAGCCCGTGCTCGGCGAGGATCGCGCGGAAGCCCTCGATCCGCTCCGGGGGCGAGCCCCCGTAGGCGCCGGTCGGGTTGTAGGGGATCAGGTTGACCTTATAGACGCGGCGGTCGAGCAGGGCAGCGAGTTCGCGGGCGTGCTCGGGCAGGTCGTTAACCCCGTCGAGCATCACGTACTCAACGAAGATCTTGCGACGGCGCCGAGCGCGGTAGCGCTCGCAGGCGGCGAGGACCTCGACCAGGGGATAGCGATCATTGACCGGCATCAGCTGCGAGCGCAGGCCGTCGTTGGGGGCGTGCAGCGAAAGAGCGAGACTGATCGGCATCTCGCACTCGGCCAGCCGGTCGATCCCCGGCACCCAGCCGACAGTCGAGATCGCCGTGCGGCGGTGGGTGACGCCGAGGTCGGGTAGCCGCTCGCAGGCGCCGAGCACGGCGTCGAGGTTCATCGTCGGCTCCCCCATTCCCATGAAGACGACATGGTCGATCGCTTCTCCGCGACGGAAGTGCAGCGCCTGGTCGAGAATCTCGTCGGCACTCAGGTTGCGACCGAATTTCATCTGGCCGGTGGCACAGAAGCTGCAGGTCAGTGGGCAGCCCGACTGTGAGGAGACGCAGACTGAACGGCGTCCGTCGCGGTAACGCATCAGCACTGCCTCGATCGGTCGCCCGTCTGCGGTGTGAAAAAGAGCCTTGACCGTGCCGTCGTCGGACTTCGCCTCGGCCTGTAGGTCGAGGGTCGAGAGCGGCACCGACCCCACAAGCCTCTCCCTCAACGCCGCCGGCAAGTTGGTCATCTCGGCGTAGGAGCCCGCCCCACGCGCCACCCACTCCCAGACCTGGGAGGCGCGGTAGGGCGGCTCGCCGGCCGTGGCGAGGGATTGCGTCAGCAGGGCGCGGTCCACGCCCCTGAGTCTAGGAGGTGGGCGGTGACTGCTCCGGCGGAGGCGGTTCGGGCGGCAACGGCTGGGGATTGAGTTCAGAGCTTGGCGGCGGCTCCTGGCCCGGCAGCGCTTCAGCTTCCTGGCGCCAGAGGTCGTTGAGCGAGACCTGGATGTAGGCCCAGAGAGCTGGCGAGAGCAGCAGGTAGAGGATGATCGCGATCCAGCCGTTGAGCGGCTCCTTGCCGGCGAGGCCCGATGCCTGCATGACGCGCTTGGTGCCGCGCCAGTAGGTGATCAGGGCGGGAACGATGATCAGGCCTCCCGGAAAGAGCGCAAGCGCGGAGTTGGTCGGGTTCTGGCCGAGGTCATAGCCTTTGGCTTTGCCGTACTCACTCAGCTCGCGGTTGATCTTGTACCACCAGACCAGGTGGTAGATGCCGAGGGTGATGATCGGCAGCAGGGCGGCGGCCCAGGGACTGCGGATCTTCACCTCATCCTCAGTGCCGCGGATCTTCATCTCATACGCCATGCAGGGTGCTCCGTTCTGGTGGAAGACGGGGTAGGTCGACCCTAACCCACGGCGCGGCCACTATCCAGTACCTCGGCGGCGACCCGTTCGCCGGCCTGCAGAGCGCCCTCCATGTATCCGCTCCATACCGTGGCGGTCTCGGTGCCGGCCCAGTGAAGGCGGCCGGCAGGCTCGCGCAGGGTCGAGCCGCACCCGGTCCAGCCGCCGGGGCCGAAGTTCGAGGTCGGGCCGCCGCCCGACCACTCCTCCTCGGCCCAGGTCTGTTCGGCGTACTCAAGCGGCCGCGCGGCGCGCCTCCCGAAGAGACGCTCAAAGCAGGCGAGGACGGGGGCGCGGCGCTCGGTGACGGGCAACGTCGCCAGCTCGCGCGCCTCGGGACCGCCGACGAAACCGAGCAGAACGCCGGCCGAGCCGTCGCGGGGCGAGCTGTCGAAGGTGAGAGTGACCGGTCCGGCGTCGGTGACCGACTCGCCGCTGAGCCCGTCGGCACGCCAGAACGGCTCCTCGTATAGGGCCATGCACTTCGTCAGGGCGCCGGGGCGCAGGCGCTCGGCCAGCTCCGGCCGCCCCGGAGGCCGGGGATCGATCTCGATCCGGGCCGCGATCGCCGGCGGCACCGCGACGATCGCCCGCGCCGCTTCGAGCTCGATGCCGTCCGCTGCGACGCGGACCCCGCCATCGTCCTGCGAGATGCGGCGGACGGGCGCGCCGAGCCGCACTCGCTCGCCCAGCGACTCGGCGAGGCCGAGCGGCAACAGCTGCGCGCCGCCGTCGAGACGATCCTGCTGAGCACCACCCTCGGTGTCGATCAGCTTGTCGAAGCTGCCAGCCGAGGCGACGTAGAAGAGGACGTGGAGCATCGAGAGCTCCTCGGGACCGGTCCCCCACACGGTCCGCCCGGCGAGGCCGATCAGCTCACGGGCGACCTCGGTGCGCACGTTGCTCCGGCACCAATCGGCCAACGTTTCGCCGTCGAACTCGGCGGCACGCTCATCAGCCCAGGGCGACTCGGCTCCCACCGCCCGCGCCATGCGGTCGATACGGCGGCGGGCGACAAAGACGTCCCAGAGCACCCGCGGCCCGAGGCGCGGAATCGTGCCGCGGTAGCGACTCCGCTTGCCGCCGACGTCGAGCAGGTTCCGCCCGGCGCCGTGCTGAGGGAAGATCTCGATCCCGAGCTCGCCGGCCAGCCGCTGCACCCGGACGTGGTCCGAACCGACCCACTGGCCGCCGAGGTCGACCGTCGCCCGATCGCCCAATGCCGCGTTGAGCAACCGGCCGCCAACTCGGTCGCGCGCCTCCAGCACCACCACCTCGCGGCCGGCGTCGGCAAGCGCCCGTGCCGCGCACAGGCCGGAGAGCCCGGCGCCGACGACAGCGACGTCGGCGCTGAGTCGCGACGGCTCAGCCATGGACCTTCTCCCCCTTCTCCAGCATCGCGACAAACTTTCGCAGCCGCCGCTCGCGCGTCTCTGGTTTCTTCGCCTCGCCCAGCCGGTAGACGATCGCGTAGCGGTTGGCGCTGTCGAGGGTTGAGAAGAACTCACGTGCGGCGGTGTTGCGGTCGAGCTCGCGCTGCAGATCCGACGGGACCTCGGCACTGCGCTGACCCTCGTAAGCGTCCTCCCAGCGACCGTCACCCTTCGCCGCTTCGACCTCCGCCAACCCGGCCGGTCGCATCCTCCCCGACTCGATCAACCCTTCGGCTTTCTCGCGGTTGATTCGCGACCAGCGGCCGCGCGGCCGCCGCGGCGTGAAGCGCTGCAGGAAGTGCTTCTCGTCGAAACCTCTCTTCTGAGAGTCGATCCAGCCGAAGCAGAGAGCGACCTCGAGCGCCTCGGCGTATTTGACGCTTTCCACGCCGGAGCCCTTCTTGGCGATCTTCAGCCAGATGCCCGCCGACCCTGCGTGCTCGTCCTCCAGCCACACCTCCAGGTCGGCGGGCGTTGCGAACAGCACGATCGGCAGCTCGTCCGGCATTGCCTTGGATTGTCCCGGTTAAAGTGAGCGGCGTGAGCGACGCGGATTCGATCGACAACCTCACCGACGCGATCGGCCGCTACAACGATGCCTGGAACGGACAGGACCTCGACGCGATCGTGGCGATGCACGCACCCGACATGGTCTTCGCCAACCACACCGCCGGCGAGTCAGCGACCGGCGAGGACGTGCGCGCGCACATCGCTTCGATCTTCGCGACCTGGCCCGATCTGAAGTTCGAGACGCGGCGGCTCTACGTGCGCGAAGGGCTTGTCGTGCAGGAGTGGACCGCGACGGCGACGCACTCCAACCCGGTGCGGCGCGGGGAGATCGAGGTCGCCCCGACCGGGAAGACGATCAGCTGGGACGGGATCGACTCGATCCCCTTCGAGGAGGGCCTGATCAAGCGCAAGGACGTCTACTCGGACTCGGTCTCGATCCTGCGCCAAGTCGGCCTGCTCGACTGAGTCGCCAGTTTTAAAGACCGGCCGCGTCGGCCAGCAGGTCGACCTGCTGTGGATCGCTGGAGCTAGGGCAGAAGACCAGCTCGTCGCAGCCGGCCTCCTCGTAGGCGGCGAGGTACTGCTTGACCGTGTCGCCGTCCTTGGCGGCGCTGCCGGCAATCATCTCGGCGATGTCCTCGCCGAGCCAAGCGTAGTAATGCTTGAGGTTCTCGCGAACATCCTGCTCGGCGCGCTCGCCAAGCGAGAAGTAGGCGAGCGCCATTAGGTGGGGGTCGCCGTCGCGGCCGGCATCGCTCCAGGCGGCCTTCGCCTTCTCAATCCCCTCACGCGCCTGGTCGGGGCCCGAGCCGGCGGCAATCCAGCCGTCGGCGAAGCGCGACGCGCGGGCGTAGGAGGCCTCGGCATGGCCGCCGACGATCAGGCGCGGAGCGCCGGAGATCGAGGGCCCGACCTCGTCGCCCGCCCAGATCCCCCTGATCTCCTCCAACATCGCGTCGAGCCGCTTGCCGCGGCCGCTCAGCTCGACCCCGCTGATCTCATAGTCGTCCTCACGGGCGCCGAGCCCGATGCCGAGGGTGAAGCGGCCGCCGGAGAGCGCGTTGACGCTGAGCGCCTGCTTGGCCAGCTCGGCCGCGTTAGTTCGCAGCGGGGCGAGCAGGACGGTGGTCGCAAGCCCGATCCGCTCGGTGACGGCGGCCGCGGCCGCTAGCGCGATTAGCGGCTCGTAGTTGTCGTAGCGGATGCGGTCGATCGTGCCCAGGCTGGAGAAGCCACGCGCCTCGGCCCGCCGCGCCCACTCGGTTAGCTCGGCGCCCCTGGCACCTGGAACCGCGTTTGGCAGTGCGACGCCGACGTCCATCCTCACGCCTCCTTACCCGAAGTAGATTCAGCCATAACGCTCGCCGATGACCGCGCGTAGCTTGGAGCGATCGTGACGAGCGTGCACCCGGCGCACCGTGCCGGAGCGCGAACGCATCACCAGCGATTCGGTGCTGGCGCCGGGACCGCGGTAGCGGACGCCCTGGAGGACGTCGCCGTCGGTAACGCCGGTAGCGGAGAAGAAGACGTCCTCGCCTGAGCAAAGGTCGTTTGCTGTGAGGATCCGGTCGAGGTCGTAGCCGCCGTCGACCGCGGCGCTGCGCTCCTCGTCATTACGCGGCCAAAGCCGGCCCAGCAGTTGCCCGCCCATCGACTTGAGCGCGGCGGCGGAGAGGACGCCCTCGGGCGTGCCGCCGATCCCCCAGAGCAGGTCGACCGGTGAGCGGTCGCTGACGGCGAGCAGCGCGGCGGAGACATCGCCGTCGGTGATCAAGCGGATGCGTCCTCCGGCCTCGCGCACCTCACGCATCGCCTCCTCGTGGCGGGGGCGGTCGAGCATGACGACGGTGACGTCGCCGACGCTGCCGCGCTTGCGCTCGGCGATCAGCTTCAGCGTCTCGGGGAGCGGCCGGTCGAGATCGAGCAGGTCGGCGATCTCCTCGCCGCCGGCCATCTTCTCCATGTAGACGCAGGGGCCGGGGTCGAACATCGAGCCGCGCTCGGCGAGGGCAATAACGGACAGTGCGCTGGGCATGCCGAGCGCGCAGAGCGTCGTTCCCTCCAAGGGGTCGACGGCGATGTCGACCACGGGCGGGCTGCCGTCGCCGATCTGCTCGCCGTTGTAGAGCATCGGCGCCTCGTCCTTCTCCCCCTCGCCAATTACGACAACGCCGTCCATCGAGACCGAGTCGAGGACGAAGCGCATCGCATCGACCGCGGCCTGGTCGGCGGCGATCTTGTCGCCCCGCCCGACCCAGCGGGCGGCGGCCAAGGCGCCGGCCTCGGTTACGCGCACGAGCTCTAGAGCAAGATTGCGATCCGGCTTCTGTGGCGAGGTCTCGCTCATGCGCGCCGCAGGCTATAGGACGTGCCGTCGCTTAGAGGCCAGTATGGATACTTAAGCGACGGCACGTCTTGCTGGAGATAGAGTCGCTGTCATGACGGGACGATGGGGACTGACGCTGCCGCTGCCGGGTACGCCGCTGGCCGACCACGAGGAGCACGTAGTGCGGGCCGAGGCGGCCGGCTACACCGACCTCTGGAGCGGCGAGACCAACGGACCCGATGGCTTCACGCCGCTAGCGCTGAGCGCCGCCTGGACCGAGCGGGCGCGACTCGGCACCGGGATCGTCGGCGTCTTTCAACGCGGCCCAGCGCTATTGGCGCAGGAGGCCGCAGCGCTGGCGGATGCCTCACAGGGGCGCTTCGTCCTCGGCATTGGCTCTTCCTCAGACCGGATCGTCGAGGGCTGGAACGGGATCCCCTTCGAGCGTCCACTGAGCAAAGTCCGCGAGACCCTGGAGTTTCTGCGAGTGGCGCTTGAAGGCGAGCGCACCGCGAGCGGCTTCAAGCTTGAGACGGCGCCGGCGCAGCGGGTGCCGATCGTACTCGCAGCGCTGCGCGGCAAAATGCTCGACCTGGCGATGGAGAGCGCCGACGGCGCCTTCACCAACTTCTTGCCGCTGGGCGGCCTGCCAAGGGTGGCCGCGCAGCTCAAGGGCGCGCCCGAGGGCTTCGAGCTGCTCTGCCGCTTCTTCTGCCTACCCGGTGAGCGCGAGGCGGTCGAGCCGCTGGCCCGCTTCATGTTCTCGTCCTACATCACCGTCCCCGTCTACGCCGCCTTTTACCGCTGGCTCGGCTACAGCGAGCAGATCGACCCGATGATCGCCGCCTGGGAGGCCGGCGACCGGCAGGGCGCAGCGGCCGCGGCGCCGTGGGAGCTGATCGAGGACATGTTCATCTTCGGCCCGCCCGAGCAGATGCGCGAGCGCCTCGACGCCTTCGTCGCGGGTGGCGTAACGCTTCCAATCCTCACGCCGATCGTCACGCCGGATGCGCTGGCACAAACGATCACAGCTCTCGCCCCATAGAACCCATCCCGGTAGGGCTGGAACGTCTTGTACTTTTTCGGTGTGGGCTGCGGGCGTCAGCCCACCGGGCGATTCACCGAAAAAGTTAAGTGAAAGCCCTGCCGGGATGGGTTCTCAGTACTCAACCTCAGCCCCTAAACCGAAGGAGCGATCCGCGGCGAGTTCGACGATTTTATCGACGATCGGCGCGTGCCAACCTTCCTTCTTGGAGCGAGTGGCGATCGTCTCCACGGCCATACCAACCCGGTTCGCCGTCGTCGACGCCAGCCCGCGCAGGACTTCGAAGTCAAACTCACATTCTTCGCAGACTTCGGCCAGTTCGAGCAGATATGACGTTTCCTGGTATTCCTCGGAGATGACCAGACCGTGGTGGATCGGGTCGTCGTAGACGACGGTCGAAGTGAGGTCGGTGAGCGGCGCCAACCGCCATTTGCTCGGCGAGCCCGCCACGGTCGTCCGCTCGCGGTCGATCAGGGCGAAGTTTTTGCCGTGCGCATCGCCGTTGCCGAGGATGTAGTTGCAGAAGGCCGCGGTGAGCAGGTTGACGATTTCGTCGGGCCGGCTCACGGCGTTCATCAGACCGCGCGCCTCGGTCCAGCCGGGTGCATCGCTGTCCTCGCTGTCCTCGTCGGTTCCTGGCGGGATGCCGAGCGCCTGCCAGAAGGACTCGCAATGCAGCCGCTTAACATCGAGGCCGCGATCGCCGACGACCCTGTCGTAGCGCGGTGAGACTAAGCAGCGCCTGCCGGCAATCTCTTCCACAGTCGCTTTGGCCACCGGCAGGCCGACTTGACGGCAGACGGTCATGCAGAACATCTCGTTGGCAACGTATTCGGGATATTCGCCGGTCTCCGGCTTGATCACGTGCGTGCTCGGCAGGCCAGCCTCCGGCCGGGCCCATGCACCCTGCTCGTCGCGAACGAGGCTGAGCTTGTGCCGCAGTCCAGGCAGAACGAAGCGCAACCGTTGTCCGGGCTCCTCGTCGAAGAGGCGCGGCGGAGGCGGCTTCACCATTTCCGCCAGTTCATCCTCGCTGAGGTGGACGATCGAGTCGCGATCGCACGGCTGCGGCGTCTCCCCTGGGGGCAGAAAGCTGACCGCGCCCGGGCAGTCCCGGCCGAGCTCGGCCAACAATAGGTAGCCGTCGGTCGCGTCGAGCCCGAGCTCACGCCCGAGGCGTTCGCGACGCGCGCCCTCGGGCAACAGCCCCTCGACGTAGGCGCGGGTTGCTTCGGCGCTGTAGGGCTCCGGGCGGGCGGGCAGCGAGTTGCTGAGGAGGGCTTTACCTGGCCCCACCTTCTCCACCAACTCCGGGTCGTAAGCAAGTCTGTAGTCGTTGTCACCTGCGGGGAACAGGGTTCCGACCCGCTCCCCGTACAGGTAGACGTCAAGGCTCAATTTGGTCCTCCTTGATCTTCCTACGGGTATTCAAGGTCCAAGACTTTAAACCGAAGCTAAGCTGAGCGCATAGTCCCCAGCCGAGTCGGTGAACCAGCCGGCGGGCTGTAAGCCCGCCTCGCGGTAGATGTTTTCGAGGCGCTCGCGAGTGAACTTGGCGGAGATCTCGGTGCGCATCTCCTCGCCAGCGGCGAAGCGCACGGTCAGGTCGAGGCCGTCGAGCCGCACGGTCTGATCGGCGAGGGAGCGCAAGCGGATGTCCATCCGGGCCGCATCTGCGTCGTAGCGCGCCACATGCGCGAAGAGGTCGAGATCGAAATCTCCCCCCAGCTCGCGATTCAGCACCGCGAGGACGTTCTTGTTGAATTCGGCGGTCACGCCCTCGGCGTCGTCGTAGGCGGCCTCCAGCCGGTCCGTCTCCTTAACGAGGTCGGTGCCGAGCAAAATCCGGTCCCCGGGTTCGAGCAGCGCCGCGATGCGGGTGAGGAAATCGCGGCGGGCATCCGGGTAGAGGTTGCCAATCGTGCCGCCGAGGAAGGCGACGAGGCGCCCGCCGCCGCTGGGGATTCGCTCCAGGTCGTGCTCGAAGTCACAGACGAGGCCACGGATCGCCAAGCCCGGGTACTCCTCGACCAGCGCCTCCGCGGTTTTGTGGGTTATCTGCTCGGAGATGTCGACCGGCACGTAGGTGACGAGGCAGTCGGCATCGCGCATCGCGCTCAGCAGGTGGCGCGTCTTCGCGGCCGAGCCAGAGCCGAGCTCGACCAGGGTGTTGGGCTCGCCCGCCTCGGCGACAATCTCGGCCGAGCGGTCGGAGAGGATCTCGCGCTCGGCCCGAGTCGGGTAGTACTCGGCCAACTCCGTGATCTCCTCGAAAAGCTGCGAGCCGCGCTCGTCGTAGAAGTACTTGGGTGCCAGCTCCTTGGGCTTGGCGGTGAGGCCGAGGCGGATGTCGCGTGCCATCGCCAACCCCCCGTCGGAGCGCAGGTGGACCTCGATCTCGATCGCCTCTGCGGCGGCGCCCGGGGTCATCGCGCGGCGTCCTTTGCACAGCGGAAGCCGGAGAAGATCTGGCGGCGCTGCGACAGGTCCCAGTTGCGGAAGCTCGGTCGCATCACGGCGCGATCGGTCGCCCAGGAGCCACCGCGCAGAACCTTGTACTCGTCGCCGAAGAAGACGGCCGAGTACTCGCGGTAGGGGAACGGCTCGAAGCCCGGGTAGGCGAGAAAGTCCGAGGACGTCCACTCCCAGACCTGTCCAACCGCATGCAGCTGAGAGGAAGCGGCCTCCCACTCTTGCTCGCTGGGCAGCCGTTTGCCGGCCCAGCGGGAGAAGGCGTCGGCCTCCTGCCAGGAGACGTGGGTGACCGGCTGGGCGGGATCGACCGGCTTGCTGCGGCCCATCGCGACGCTCACCCAACCGGCCTCGGCATCGCCATCCCAGTAGAGGGGCGGCTCGGCCCCGGTCGCCTCCATGTAGGCGATATACGCAGCATTGGTCACCGGAGTTCGATCGATCTCGAAAGGAGCGAGCTCGACGCTGTGGCGGGGGCGCTCGTTGTCGTAGGCGAAGCCGGTCGCGGGGGCGCCGATCTCGTACTCGCCGCCGTCCAAGGCGATCGTCCCCGGGCTGGGCGTAACCGGCTCGGTGCCGACGGGGCGCAGCGGCTCGTAGCCATCGACCATCTGCAACAGCTGCAGCATCGTCTCGTTGTGCTGCTGCTCGTGGGCGAGCAGCATCTCGTAGACGAAGCCTTCGCGCAGCAGCGGGTCCTCGACGCCGGCGTCGATCTCGACTTGGTCGAGCACATCGAGGGTGCGCTCGCGCACGTCGGCGAGGTAGGAGCGCAGCTCGGCGTCGCGCAGGATTGGCAGCTCACCGCGGCTCTTGCGCGGATTCTCGATCGCGTCGTAGAAGCGGCCGAGCTCACCGTGCAGCGGCTCGCGCTTGCCGATCGTCTGCACCAACCAGAGCTCCTCGAAATTCGCAATGTGGCCAAGGTCCCAGGCGAGCGGGCTGAGGATCGGCGAGTAGACGCGATTGAGCTGCGCGTCGTCGAGCGGCTCGATCAGCTCGTAGGTGCGCTTGCGCGCCTCCGCGAGCCGGTCCGCGATCGCTTCCTTGGACTGCGACTTTGCCGTCACCTCGGTGGCGATGCGAAAACCCTAGCGGTTAAGTTACGGCGGCTGTGAAAATTGACGGAACAGGGGCATTTGTCGCCGGCGGAGCTTCCGGGCTCGGCGAGGCGACCGCACGAGCGCTGGCAGCCGCGGGCGCGAGCGTTGTTATCGCCGATCTCAACGCCGAAAAAGGCGAGGCGCTGACGGCGGAGCTCGGCGCGGGCGCGAGCTTCGTCGAGGCGGACGTGACCGACGAGGATGCGGTCGCGACGGCGATCGAGCGGGCGTCTGAGGCGACTGAGGACGGACTGCGGATCTCGGTCTGCTGCGCGGGGATCGGCTGGGCGGAGCGCGTCGCCCACAAAGGCGGGCCCCACAACCTCGAATTCTTCTCCAACGTGATCAAGGTCAACCTGATCGGGACCTTCAACGTGCTGCGCTTCGCCGCGGCGGCGATGAGCGAGAACGAGCCCGACGCCGAGGGCGAGCGCGGTGTCTGCATCAACACCGCCTCGATTGCCGCTTACGACGGCCAGATCGGCCAAATCGCCTACTCAGCCTCAAAGGGAGGAATCGTCGGCATGACCCTGCCCGCCGCCCGCGATATGGCCTCGCGTGGGGTGCGGGTGGTCACGATCGCCCCGGGCCTCTTCGACACGCCCCTGCTCGCGGCGCTGCCTGAGGAGGCCCGTCAAGCGCTGGGCGCCGGAATTCCCTTCCCTTCACGACTGGGCCGCCCAGCGGAATACGCACAGTTGGTCGAGCAGATCGTCGCCAACCCAATGTTGAACGGCGAGACGATCCGCCTCGACGGCGCTTTGCGCATGCCACCGAAGTAGTCAGTCGGTACCAGCGGCCTCGGGGTCGCGCCAGACCTGCTTGCGCCAGGGCGGGCTGATCGCGAAGCGGTAGCTGGCGCCTTCCTCGGTCGCGATCGGCTCGAGCGGAACCAGGTGCACGCGGCGGCCTGGGGTCACACGGTCAATGCGGAGGAAGTCGTTGGTATTGCCGGCGTGGCTGCCACCAGAGACGACGAGCAGACGGGTCTCGGTCCCCAACCGTTGTGCGGGCGGGCGCCGACTGTCTCGGCGAGGTCATTCAGGGGGTCGATGCCGGCGTCGGATCCGGCGTTGGCGAGGCTCTGGACGTAGTTGTAGCCGTGGTGGGAGGAGGCGCGCTCATCGACATTCCCGTTGGAGTCGATCCGGATTTGGACCCCCTCCCAATCGTCGTGGTGATAACTGTCGTCTTCGGCGATCGGGATACCGCGGAGCGTGGCCGAGTCGGCGTAATAGGTCCAGTACTGGAGATAGAGGCTGCCCGCGCGCGAACCCGAGCATTCCGCGCCGGCAGCTTCAAATGCCTCGGCACTGTCTGCCCGGCAATCGACCACATGGACGAAGACGGTTAAGGGCAGCCCGGTATCTGTTCGGTGAACCACTCCCCGCGCCGAGCCGTCGCCGCAACTGGTACTGCGGCAGCGCCGAAAGTCGACCGGCATGGCCCGCGAACCCTGCTCGAAGAGGATCGTCGGCATGTGGCGGCGGACCAGCTTTCCGACCTCCGCCCCATAGGCAGCGATCAGCGTCGGCTCATCCCCGCAACCGTCGGCCATCGCCACCGCACAGAGCATCCGCGAGGCCACGGCGCGCGCCAGCGTCGCCCCGGGGACCCGCACCCCGACCGCAACGAGCGAGACGAGCAAGAGCGCAACCAGGGCAAGGAGCCCAACCCACTCCACACTCCCCTGTCCCCGCTCGTCCCAAGCCCGCCCTACACCAGACGTGCCGTCGCTTAGGTACCTATGGTGGCCTCTAAGCGACGGCACGTCCACCCTGGGCCAGTAGGCGTCTGAGCTCGTTGGCGACGATGGTGGGTTCTTGCTTGAGGCGTCGATCGGTGAGACGAACTACGCGGTAGCCCTCCGCCTGCATAGCTGCGTCACGGGTGCGGTCGCGCTCGAACGCCTCCCGGTGGCCGTGAAATTTCCAACTATCGGACTCAACCATCAGCCTCTCGGCGGGCCAGAAGGCATCGACCTCGCGACCAAGGATGGTGGTGCCAGTGACGGGCAGGGGAATCTCGTACTTTCGACAGAGTTCGAGCACCCGGTCCTCCAACGGCGATTGGGTCTCGTCCGGCATTCGAGCCGCATCGATTAGGCGACGAATCGGCGCAAGCGCTCGTCGGCCGTAGCCCCGCGCACAGACCGCCTCGAGCTCCGGCATCCGCAACACCCGCAGTCGGTCTGCCTCCTCGAATGCCTTTTCGAGCTTGCGCTCATCCACAACTTCTGCGAGGTCAAAAAGCGTCCGGGCGACGGTCGTCGTGGGAATTCGGTCGACCTCAGTTCGATCGTCTTTGTGAAGCCCACCCTCGTGAACGCTGATTCCCGTCCTTTCTCGTCCCCGCATCGCGGAGACTTCGACTGGAATCCGCCGGAACCGGATCAGACCCAACAGCGCCGCCGCGCTTCGGTGGCTCAACACCGCTCCCTCTCCACATGCCAGAACTGCAGCCAACCAGTGGCCACGCATACTCACCACGCCGTGACCGAGTGCGTACACCTCTCTGTGAAGCGGATGGAGCCGACCCGCTTCGACGCGACGTCTAATCGTCCGGGAACTCAACCCAGCCTTTAGCAACTGCCGCCGCGACAACACACCGTGCTGTCGCTGAGCCAGCGTCGCCAACTGCCGCTCGCGCTTCACCAGGGCGCCGCGCTGCCAAGAATGACGTGCCGTCGCTTGAGTACCCATACTGGCCTCTAAGCGACGGCGCGTCCAAGCTCGCCCCCCGGGCGAGGCGGAATTACGGGGAGTTTGCGAGAGTTGGCGGCGCCTGGAGCGCTGTGGCGCTAGAGGTTTTGGATCTCGCCGGCTATGTCCGCTGCGGCCTGTTTGGCGTCGGCGAAGAGCATCGAGGTGTTCGGTTCGTAGAAAAGGTCGTTGTCGATGCCGGCGAAGCCGGGGCTGAGCGAGCGCTTGATCACGATCACCTGCTGGGCCTCGGTGACTTCGATGATCGGCATCCCGGCGATCGGGCTGTCCGGGTCGGTCTTCGCCGCCGGATTGGTGACATCGTTGGCGCCGACGATCACGGCCACGTCGGTGCGCGGCATTTCGGGATTGATGTCCTCCATCTCACGTAGTTGCTCGTAGGGCACGTCGGCCTCGGCGAGCAGGACGTTCATGTGGCCGGGCATGCGGCCAGCGACGGGATGGATCGCGTAGTTGACGGTGACGCCGCGCTTCTCCAGCTCGTCGGCGACCTCCTTGATCGCGTGCTGAGCCTGGGCGACGGCGAGGCCGTAACCGGGGACGATCACGACCGAGTCGGCATAGGCGAGCTTGATCGCCGCGTCCTGGGCGCCGATCGAGACATGTGGTCGCTCCTCGCCGGATCCTCCCCCACCCCCCGCCGGAGCGCCGCCGAAGCCGGCGAAGAGGACGTTGGCGACGGAGCGGTTCATCGCCGTCGCCATCTCCATCGTCAGGATCGTTCCCGAGGAGCCGACCAGGGTGCCGGCGACGATCAGCGCAACGTTGTCGAGGGCGAAGCCCGCCGCGGCAGCGGAGAGGCCGGTGAAGGCGTTGAGCAGCGAGATCACTACCGGCATGTCGGCGCCGCCGATCGGCAGGACGACGAGGTTGCCGAGCAGCGCGGCGGCGATCAGGATGCCGATGAAGATCGCCTGCGAGGGATCGCCGTTGTTGGTGGCGATGTCGACGCAGGCGGCGACGATGCCGATCAGGAGGACGACGTTGATCACCTGCTGGCCGGGGACGGCGAGCGGCCGGGTCGGGATCAGGTCCTGGAGCTTGGCGAAGGCGATGTTCGAGCCCCAGAAGGAGATCGAGCCGACCACGCCGGCGAAGAGCACCGGAATCAGCGTGTCGAGCGGGATCTCCTCGCCGAGCGAGATCCCGTGGCGGATCTCCGACCAGGCGATCAGCGCCACGGCACCGCCGCCGACGCCGTTGTAGAGGGCGACCATCTGCGGCATCTCGGTCATCTGCACGCGGGTCGAGGCGATCACGCCGACTGCCGAGCCGACCCCGAGGCCGATGACGATCAGGCCCCAGTTGCCGATCCCATCCAAGAGCAGCGTGGTGATGACCGCGACCACCATGCCCCCCGCGGCGATCAGGTTGCCCTGCTTGGCGGAGGTCGGGTGGGTGCCGCGTTTGACGCCGATGATGAAGAGCGAGAAGGCGACGATATAGAGCGCCGTGGCGGCGTCGCCGCCGGGCTTGAAGACAGCCTCGATCATGAGGAGCCGCCCTTCCCGTCAGCGTCCGCCTTCGGCTTCGGCTTTTTGGAGAACATGCCGAGCATGCGGTCGGTGACCATGAAGCCACCGACGATGTTGATCGCGCCGAAGGCGATCGCGATCGTGCCGATCACGTACTCGAGCGGGTCGTTGGCGTAGCCGACGACGATCAGGCCACCGAGCATGACGATGCCGTGGATCGCGTTGGTCTGCGACATCAGCGGCGTGTGCAGCGTGGTCGGCACCTTCGAGATCACCTCGAAGCCGACGAAGGCGGCGAGGACGAAGATCGTGATCTCGGTGAAGAGGCTCATTTCGCCGCCCTCTCGTTGCGGATCTCGCCGCCGTGGGTGATGCAAGCGGCGGCGACGATGTCATCCTCGAAGTCGACGTTCAGCTGTCCCTCCTCGGTGACAAGCAGGCCGAGCAGGTTCTCGAGGTTCTTGGCGTAGAGCTGCGAAGCGGGGACCGGCATCTCGCTGGCCAGGTTGCGCGGGCCGACGACCCTGACGCCCCCCTCGACCACGGTCTGCCCCGCCTCGGTCAGCTCGCAGTTGCCGCCGCTCTCGGCGGCGAGATCGACGATCACCGAGCCGGGTTCCATGCTGCGCACGGCGTCGGCGGTGATCAGCAGCGGTGCCGGGCGGCCGGGGATCGCCGCCGTAGTAACGATCACGTCCTGTTTGGCAGCGTTCTCGCCGATCGCCTCGACGACCTGGGCGTTCTCCTCGTCGGTGAGCGGGCGCGCGTAGCCACCCTCGCCTTCGGCGTCGGGGATGAAGTCGAGTTCGAGTGGACGACCGCCGAGCGAGGCGATCTGCTCCCAGGCGGCGCGGCGGATGTCAAAGCCGGTGACAATCGCGCCCAGCCGCTTCGCCGTGGCGACGGCCTGCAGCCCGGCGACGCCGGCGCCCAGAACCAAGACCTTGGCTGGCGGCACGGTGCCGGCGGCGGTGGTCATCATGCCGAAGAAGCGGCCCGACTCACGGGCGGCGATCAGCATCGCCGCGTAGCCACCGGCGGCGGCCTGCGAGGAGAGCGCGTCCATCGCCTGGGCGCGCGTCGTCCGCGGGATCGCCTCCATCGCGAAGCTGGTCACGCCGGCGGCGGCGAGCGCCTTGTTGGTCTCGGCCGCGGTCCAGGGCGAGAGGTGCCCGATCAGAAGCTGATTGGAATTGAGGCGGCCGATCTGCTCGGTGGTCGGGGCGGCGACGCGAAGCACGACGTCGGCGCCCCAGGCAACGTCGGGGTCGACGACGCCTGCCCCGGCCTCCTCGTACTGGGAGTCGGGGTGGCCGGCGGCGTCGCCGGCGCCACGCTCGACGAGCACGTCGACGTGCTCGTTCTTCTTCAGCGATTTGACAGCGTCAGGGACAAGCGCGACCCGGCGCTCCCCATCGACGGTCTCTTTCGGCACTCCGATCTTCATGGCGTCCTCAACAGAATCTGCGGCGGGGGACCTTATGACAAGCGGCTAGGCCGGTGCATCGACGCCCGCGAGAGAAGCGAGGCGCTCGAGGGTGTGCAACTGCTGATCGCGCTCGACGTGAACCGGGGAGACGATCAGGCGGTCGATGCCGGCACCGCGGAAGCGCTCGATTCGCTTCGCGACCTCGGCCTCGGTCCCAACCAGCGAGGTTGCCTCGACGATCTCGTCAGGCATCGCCTGGAAGGCACCATCGCGATCGCCGTCCTGGAAGCGTTTCTGGACCTCGTCGGCGACGTCGCCGAAGCCGAAGCGATGTGCAAGGTCGACGTAGAAGTTGGTCTTGCGGCTGCCCATGCCGCCGAAGTAGAGGACGAGGCCGGCCTTGACCACGCTCTTGGCGGCCTCCAGGTCGCCGTCGATTGCCACCTGCAACGAGGGCGAGACCTCAAGGTCGGAGCGCTGCCGCCCACCTTTGGCGAAGCCCGCCTCCAGATGCTCCCCCCAGGTCTGCTCGAAAGCATCGACGCTGAAGAAGATCGGGATCCAGCCGTCACAGATCTCGGCCGCCATCTCGACCGATTTGCGGCCGATCGCGCCGACGAAAACCGGGATATGAGAGCGCTCGGGGTGGAAGTTGAGCTTCAGCGGCTTGCCCTCGCCACCCGGCAGAGGCAACTGGTAGTGCTCGCCTTGGTGGTCGACCTTGCCCTCACGGGCAACGATCTCCCGCACGACTTCGATGTACTCGCGGGTGCGTCCCCAGGGCTTCGAGTAAGGAACGCCATACCAGCCTTCGGAGACCTGCGGGCCCGACGGCCCGAAGCCGAAGAGGAAGCGCCCGCCAGAGAGCTTGTCGATCGTCGCGCCGGCCATCGCCGCAGCGGCGGGGGGACGCGCGGGCACCTGCAAGATCGCGGCGCCGAGGTTGATCGTCTTGGTCTGCGGGGCAAGCCAGGCTAGAACGCTGACCACGTCAGAGCCGTAGGACTCCGCCGCCCAGACTGACTCGAAGCCGGCGGCCTCGGCGGCCTGTACTACCTCAAGCGCGTCGTCGCCCGCTGGGCCGATGCCCCAATAGCCAAGGTTGAGTCCGAGTTTGAGCGACATCAAGCGGGAACCCTATTGAATGTGCCCTATGAACCCATCACAGAACCCCGCGTGTGCGGCTGGCGAGCGCCGGACCAAGCGGGACAAGGACGCAGGGTGCAGCCTTTGGTGGTGCCAAAGGCAAACCCGAGGACGCTGTACCGCGCAGTGTCCGCCGCCGCCAGGCGTGCGCGGGGGGTTTTGTGATGGGTTCTAAGGCAGCCACTGCAACCGACCCGCCGGATGCCGCTGAGAGCGGCCTGAGCAGTGCCGAGGCGGCCAAGCGCCTGCGCAAGCTCGGCGCTCCCCCGGACACTTCGTCGCGCTCTGTCTCGAGCATCGTCGCCGGCAACGTCTTCACCCTCTTCAACGCGATCATCGGCGTCTTCTTCGTCCTCATCCTCTCGCTGGGGCTGATCGCCGACGCGATCTTTGGCGTGATCGCGATCATCAACTCCTACATCGGCATCCGCCAAGAGCTGAACGCAAAGAAGACGCTGGACGAGCTCGCCGTGCTGGTCGCACCGCGCGCCAAGGCGGTGCGCGACGGCGCCGAGGTCAGCCTGCTGGCAGAGGAGATCGTGCCCGGGGATGTGATCGCGATCGAGCCAGGCGACCAGCTGGTTGCCGACGGCGAGACGATCGCCAGCCGCGGCATGACCCTCGACGAGTCGATGCTTACCGGCGAGGCCGACGGGGTGCGCAAGGACGTCGGCGAGCGGGCGCTTTCGGGCTCCTTCTGCATCTCCGGTTCCGGCAGCTACCGGGTCGACGCGGTGCGCGAGGAAAGCTACGCGGGCAAGCTGGCAGGCGAGGCGAAGGCCTTCCGCCACCCGCCCTCGCCGCTGCAGGGCGAGGTCAACCGGGTGATTGTCGCCTGCACCTGGGCAATGGCTCCGCTGGCGGTCCTGCTCTTCCTCACCTTCCAACTGCGCAGCACCGACCTGGTCGAAGCGGCGCAGACGGCAACTGCCGGGCTGGTGACGCTGATTCCGGAGGGGATGGTGCTGCTGATGAGCGTCACCTTCGCCGTCGCCGCAGTGCGGCTGGCGCGCAAAGACACGCTGGTGCAGCAGATGAGCGCCACCGAGAGCCTCGCCGCGGTCGACACGATCTGTGTCGACAAGACCGGCACGCTGACCGACGGCCAGTTGCGCCTGCTCGGGGTCGAGATTGCGGAAGGGACCGACGCCGATGAGGCGCAGGCGGCGCTGGGGCGTTTCGCCGCGAGCGCCGGTGATCGCAACCGCACGCTGGAGACGATCGCCGAGGCTTTCCCGGCGACGCCCGCCCGGGTCAGCGGCGAAGTGGCCTTCTCCTCAAAGTGGAAGTGGAGCGGGCTGCGGTTGGGCGAAGTCAGCTACGTGCTCGGCGCCCCCGACATCCTCACCGCGAGCGGGGCCTTGACGCTGCCCCCCGGACTCGCCCGCAAACTGGCGGAGGAGACCGCGGCGGGGCGGCGCGTCGTCGCCTTCGGCCAATCGAGCGAGGCGCTGCCCGAGGACCCCGCCCACACTCCCCCGCCGCGCCTTACTCCGATCGCGCTGATCGTGCTGGAGGAGACACTGCGCGCCGACGCCGCCGAGACGATCGCCTTGATGCGCGAGGGGGACGTGGACCTGAAGCTGATCTCGGGCGACGCCCGGGCGACCGTGACCGCGGTCGCCTACGCGGTCGGGGTACCGGCCGACGCCGGCGTAATCGAGGGCTCGGAGCTGCCCACCGACCCCGAGGCACTGGCCGCTGCCGCGCAGCACAACACGATCTTCTGCCGGATCGCACCGGAGCAGAAGAAGGCCCTGGTCGAGGCGCTACGCGCCAGTGGCCGCTACACGGCGATGATCGGCGACGGGGTTAACGACGTGCCAGCGCTGAAGCAGGCGCGCCTCGCCGTCGCAATGGGCTCCGGCGCCCAGGTGACCAAGGGGATCGCCGACGTCGTCCTGCTCAAAGACGAGTTCGCACGGCTGCCAGAAGCAGTCGCCGAAGGGCGGCGAATCGCCCGCAACATCCACCGCCTCGGCCGCCTCTACCTGACCAAGAGCGTGTATGCCGCGGCGCTGATCGTGCTCGTCGCCGTACCGGGCTTCGCCTTCCCCTTCCTTCCCCGCCACCTCACCCTGGCCGCCTTCCTGACGATTGGCATCCCCTCCTTCGTCCTCGCCCTGGCGCCTTCGGACGGGCCGCTCTACCGCGGCCGCCTATTGCGAGCGCTGGCCGCCTTCGCGGTGCCGGCGGGGCTGGCGACCGCGCTGGGTTCGATCCTCTGCTTCTTCCTCGTCGACACCGTGTTCGGCGGCTCGTTGGAGGCCGGCCGCACGGCGGCGACGACGACGCTAATCGTGCTCGGCCTCGCCTTCGTGCTTCTACTCGAGCGCGGTCCCGGACGCGAGCACATCGCGATCCAGAGCTACATGCTGGCGATGGTGGCTGGCCTCGGCGCCCTCTACGCGCTGATCCTCGCGGCAGCGCCAGTGCGCGACTTCTTCGAAATGAGCCTGCTTACGGCAAGCCAGTGGTTCCTGGCACTGCTCTGCTCGGCAGTAGGCCTGACGATCGCCAGCCTGCTCTGGCGGCTGCCGCAGATCGAAAGGTTGGAAGCCCCCGGCTACGAACCTGTGGCGGAGAACCCATCCGGTAGGGCTTCCACTTAACTTTTTCGAGTTACGTCTTTGGCTACGGACGATGGCTGGCCGCGAAAAAGTACAAGACGTTCCACCCCTACCGGATGGGTTCTAAGCTCGGAGCAGATCCTTTTCTGGGAAAGGGAGTGGGTCGGTCGTGCGGTCGAACTCGGGGAGGCCGCTTGGAGCGAGCCGCCCAAACGCTGCACGCACCGCCGCTGCGTAGTCGCGGCTGACGAAGACGTTGCCATCGGCGATTCCCTGGCGACAGCGCTCGCGGGCGGCGTCAAGGCCGATGTAGGTGAAGACGCGCCCCGCCACACCTCCCTCGAAGGCCCCCGTGACGTCGATGCGGCGATAGTTGATCTCCCTGGCATCCAGCTCGGCCAGGCGCTCTCGGTCGACCGGCAGCGCCAGCCCGTTCACAGCGGAACCCGCCTGCTCATATATGTCGAGGTAGGCAACCCGGATCCTCAGCCTCTCTCCGCTCTCGCGGTCGAGCCAATGCTTCGCGTCCTCGCCACCCTCCCAATTGTTCATCGCCACTCCCCAGCGGCGGCGGAAGCCGCGCAGGCGGCCGGGAAGGGCGTCGGCGTTCTCGAGCGCAACCAGCGACGCGTAGCCGAAGACGTAGTCGGTCACGCCGGGGGAAGCACGAACTGCGAAACGATCAGATTGGCCGCCAGGCGCGGCTCTGACCCCTCGCGGCGGCGCTCCATCCTCACCTCGACCACGACGGTGCTCTTGCCGGCGTGCAACGGCTCGCCGATGGCGACGATCTCGTCGCCCAGAACGCCGGCGGCGAAAACGTTCAGCTTCAGCTCGATAGTGGTGAAGTTGTGCCCTGGCGGGATGTTGCGGAAGGTGGCCCAGGCGGCGACCGTGTCGCCGAGCGCGGTCCAGACACCGCCGTGGACGAAGCCACCCGGGTGCAGGTGGCGCTTGTCGACGACGATCCGCCCGCGCGAGTGCGTGTCCTCGATCTCCAGCGGCTCGATCCCGAGGTCGCCAGGGAAGCTGCCGGGGAGGAAGTTACGGACGGACTCCGGCGTGATCAGGGAGCTGGGGTGAGGAGGGGCGTCGCTCATGCAGCCAGAGCGTATGCACCGGGCTGGAGCTTCGCCGTGCGCCGCCGGTAGGTGGTCCACAGCCAGGGCCATTGCTGCGGATCGTTGCCGTTCTCATCGACATACCAGTTGGTGCAGCCGCTGTGCCAGACCGTGCCGGCGAGAGCGTCGCGCAGTTCGCGGTCGAAGCCCTCCGCCGCCTCTCGCCGCACCTCGATCCGGTTCGCCTCGGCGCGATCGAGCTCGCCCATGGCGGCGATGACGTGCCCGACTCCCGCCTCGATCGTATAGATGACCGAGCCGGTGCCGCCGTTCGTGTTCGGCCCGTAGAGCAGGAACATGTTGGGGAAGCCGGGAACGCTGAGGCCGAGGTAGGCACGTGCCACCTCGGTCCACTCCGCCGTCAGCGCGCGGCCGTCGCGGCCGGCGATCTCCATCGGCGCGACGAAGCCGTGGGTGGCAAAGCCGGTGGCGAGCACGAGCACGTCGGCCGGGCGCTCGACGCCGGTCTCGTCGCGAACGCCGCCCGGGGTCACCGCGGCGATGCGGTCCGTGACCAGCTCGACGTCGGGTTTGGCCAGGGTCGGGTACCACTCGTCGGTGAGCATCATCCGCTTGCAACCGAACTCGTCGCTCGGCATCGCCCTGTGGCGCAGCTCCGGGTCCTCGATCGCCTGCGTGACCTGGCGCCGGCCGACGGCCCGCAGGCCCGGCAGCAGCCACTGGTGGCGCGTCATCGCCGCCGCCCCGAACTCCATGAAGGCCAGGATCGAGGCGCGATCGAGACGGCGCAGGGCCGGGGCTCGCTTGAACAGCGTGTGCGCCCACTCGGGATAGGCGTAGTCCATCTTCGGAAAGGTCCAGCCGGCCGAGCGCTGGTAGACGTCCAGCTGCCCGACCAGCGGTTGGATCGCCGGGACGACCTGGATCGCGCTGCAGCCGGTACCGATCACAGCCACCCTCTTGCCGGCGAGATCGACGTCGTGGCGCCATTCGGCGGTATGGAAGGCGGGGCCGTCGAAGCTCTCCAGGCCCGAGATCGGCGGAGTTTTGGGGACCGAGAGCTGACCGCAGGCGGTCAGCAGGATCTCGGCCTCATGCGGCCCGGCGTCGGTCTCGAGCCGCCACCTGCCTCGCTCCTCGTCCCAGCGGGCGCTCTTCACCTCGGTGCCGGTGCGAACCCTGCCGAGCACGCCGAAGCGCCGCGCCACCCCCTCCACGTAGGCCTGGATCTCCGCCTGCGGCGCGTAGCGACGCGACCAGCGGTTGGGCGCGAAGGAGAACTCGTAGAGGTGGGAGGGCACGTCGCAGGCGGCGCCCGGATAAGTGTTGCGGTGCCAGACGCCGCCTACCCGCTCGCCCTTCTCGAAGACGGTGACGTCCTCGTAGCCGGCGCGCTTCAACATCACCGCCGCGCCAACCCCGCCAAAACCCCCACCGACCACGGCGATCGAGCGCGAGCGATCCAGCCCGCCGTTGCTACTCGACACCGAAGCCCCCGAGGCCGAAGTCGCCGAACGGTTCGTCGCGTTCGCGCACCGCCTGCTTGAAACCGCCGTCGGCGGCGCGGCGGACGAAGTCGTGTCCCTCCTCGGTGTGGCGGGCGATGCCGTCGAAGAAGGTGCCGAACAGCTGGGTCTGGTGCAACCCTTGCGCATAGAGGGACTGGTTGACCAGCATCTTCATCATCACCAGTTGGTTGATCGGCATCTGGGCGACCCGCGCGAGCAGCGCCTCGAAGCGCTCGTCGAGCTCCTCCGGCGGCGCCGCCTCAGTCGCCAGTCCCCACTCCGCCGCCTGCTCACCGCTCAGCGAGTCGCCGGTCAGCAGTAGCCGCTTGGCCCGCATCGGGCCAAGACGGGCCGCCCACATCGCCGTCGTCGGCGAGCCCCAGATGCGAGCCGGTGGGTAGCCGATCTTGGCGTCAGCGCCGATCACCAGCAGGTCCGAGCAGAGCGCCATGTCGGTACCGCCGGCGACGCAGTAGCCGTGGACTTTGCAGATCACCGGCTTCTCGGAGTGGAAGAGGCTCATGAAGCCGCGCACGTTGCGCGACATGAACTGGAAGTCGGTGACCGGGTCCCAGTTCGACTCGGGCGCGTGGTTGGCACCGATCGTCGCCGGGTCGAGCGGCGAGCCGGGCGGCGCCTCGACCCCGCCAAGCCCGCTCATGTCGCCCTCGGCCGAGGCGACCAGGTCGTAGCCGCCGCAGAAGCCAGTGCCATTGCCGGCGAGGGCGATGACATGAACGGCCGGGTCGAGGTTGGCACGCTCGACGCAGGCGGCGAGCTCGGCCGGCATCCGCGGCACGATCCCGTTGCCACGGTCCGGCCGGTTCAGGGTGATGCGGGCAACCCGGCCGTCGGTCTCGTAAATCAACGTCTCCATAGAACCGACCTTAGAGGCTGGCCCGGTAGGGGTGGAGCGTCTTGTACTTTTTGGCCGCTCCGCCGGCGGACGACCGCTGACACCTCACCCCAAAAAGTTAAGCGGAACCCCTACCGGGCCAGGCTCTCAGACCCGTTCGACCAGCATCGCCTTGCCCTGGCCGCCGGCTACGCACATGGTCTCGATGCCGACCTGGTGGTCGTCGGTCTCCATCACGTTGAGCAGGGTGCCCATCATGCGGGCACCGGTCATACCGAAGGGGTGGCCGAGGGCGATCGCGCCGCCGTGGGTGTTGAGCTTCTCCAGCGGGATGTCGCACTCGTCCATGATCGGGATCACCTGGGCGGCGAAAGCCTCGTTGAGCTCGACCGTGCCGACGTCGTCCATCGTCATCCCCGACCGATCGAGCACCTTCTTGATCGCGCCGATCGGGGCGACTCCCATGTACTCGGGCTCGTTGCCAAAGGTGGCGGCGGTGACGATGCGAGCGCGCGGGGTCAGACCCAGCTCCTTGGCCTTGGTGTCGCTCATCAGCAGCACCGCGGCGGCGCCGTCGTTGAGCGGGCAGGAGTTGCCGGCGGTGACGCCGCCGCCGCCGAAGGACTCTTCCAGTTGGGAGAGCTTCTCCAGGGTCGAGGAGGCACGGGGGCCGTCGTCCTTGGCGACCTCGGTGCCGTCGGGCAGCTTCACGGGGACGATCTCACGGTCGAAGAAGCCGTCCTCCTGGGACTGCACGGCCAGTTCCTGGGAGCGCTGCGCGAACTTGTCCATGTCGGCGCGGCTGACCTCGTATTTTTCGGCGACATTGACCGCCGTCTTGCCCATGTCGATGTAGGCGTTGGGCTGGCCGTCGTTGCCCTGCAGGTTCGGGTTCTGGTCGTCGGCGCCGGCGGGCTCGGTGCGCTCGTTGTAGCGGCTCACCCACTCGACTCCGGCGGCGATGTAGACATCGCCCTCGCCGGCCTTGATCGCGTTGCCGGCGTGGCGGATCGCGTCGAGGCTGGAGGAGCAGTAGCGGGAGACGGTAACGCCGTTGACTTCCTGCGGCAGCTTCTCGGAGAGCAGCGAGATGATCCGGCCGATGTTGAAGGCCTGCAGGCCCTGCGGCATGCCGCAGCCGCAGAAGAGGTCCTCGATTGAAGCGGGATCGACCTCGGGGTTGCGCTCGAGCAGCTGGTCGACGACGTATGCGCCCATCTCATCGGGGCGCAGCTGGGCCAGCGAGCCCTTGAAGGCACGGCCGATCGGCGTGCGAATGGTGTCGACTATTACTGCCTCGGGCATGCGGGGTTCTCCTTGGGTTCTCTGGGTGGGAAGGGCGGACCGGAGGGTATTTGACGCGGCCTTCCGGCGCGGTTCTCGACTAAGTTAGAGCGATGTCGCTGGAGGGGTTGCGGGCATGGATCGGTGAGGTCGAGCGAAAACTCGCCAAGCGCACCCGCGTCTTCCTCGTCCTCACCGTGATCGCGATCGGCATCGCCGGGGCAGCGGTCTACCTGGCGATTGACGCCCGCGAAAGCTCGGTCAGCGAAAGCGACGTGCAGGCGCTGCAGCAACAGCTCGAAACGCGGATCGACGAACTCGGCGCGCCGGCATCTACCGCGCCGGCCGAACCCGAGTCCGAACCAAGCAAAGGGACCAAACAAGCGCCCGCCGAAGAACCGGTCGAACCGCAACCCAAGCCGAAGACCGACAAGCAGGGCGCGAGCCAAGCTCCGAACGGGGCCACCGGTGGGACGGCAAGCGCCGCCAAACTTCAGGAACTGCTCGAACAGGCAAAAGACCAGAACGCACACGCCGAAGAGGAACAAGCCGGAAAGTAGTGCTTGTAACTTTACGCACTATCGTGCGTGCGCCCCGTCCCCAGCCTGCGTTACATTCGGCGCAATCCACCTCGCGCCCCGACGCGAGTCTTGCCCGAAGCGGCAACGAAAGGAGACCCCATGCCAGAGGGTTACTGCGTCAAAGAGCGCAAGAAGGTCGAGATCAAGGAAGCCAAACAGGTGACGATGAAAAACGGTCGCCCGGCGATCCAAGGCACCTGCCCTGACTGCGGCACCAAAATCTTCAAGATCGGCAAACTCGAATAGGCGCCGCTCGAGTCTGAACCCGGTTCAGCGGCTGTCCGTAATCCGGGCAGCCGTGTTTTCCTCCGCCGCCAAGAGGCCCGCCTGAATGCCGCCCGGCGCACTGAGCGGTGAGCGGGATGTGCGTGAGGCCTACGCGGCCCATGCCGGTGAGCTCTACGGCTTCGCGGTTCGCTCACTCGGCGACTCGGGGTTGGCCGAGGAGGCGGTCCAGGAGACCTTCCTGCGCGCCTGGCGGGCCGGCGCGCGCTTCGACCCACAGATCGGTTCGCTGCGCACTTGGCTGTTTGCGATCCTGCGCAATGTCGTGATCGACCTCGGCCGGGCACGGGCATCACGGCCGACCGTTGCGGAGGGTGGGATCGAGCCCAGCGTCGAGCCCTTCGAGGAGGCACTGCTCTCCTGGCAGGTCGAGGAGGCGATGCGGCGGATTGGCGAGCAGCACCGCCGCGTCCTGGTCGAGACCTACTACCGTGGCCGCCCTTACGCTGAGGTCGCAGCGGAGCTGGGCGTTCCGGAGGGAACGATCAAGAGCCGGGTCTACTACGGCCTGCGAGCGCTGCGGATCGCACTGGAGGAGATCGGCTATGAAGACTGAGCGCTGCCGAGAGTGGCGCGAGTCGCTGGGGTCGCTCGCGCTCGGCCAGCTGCCGGCGGAGGAGCGCGCGGCGCTCGAGGCCCACCTCGATGGCTGCCCCGAGTGCCGCGCCGAGCTCGAATCGCTGGCCGGTGCGGCGCAGCTGCTGCCGCTGGCCAACCCAGAGCATTTCGGCACGGCGCCAGCGCCGCCACCGGCGCTGGCCGACCGGATCGCGGCGAGGATTCGCAGCGAGCGGCGGACGCAACGGCGTCGTCGCTGGGGGATGGGCCTGGCCCTAAGCGGTGCAACCGCGGCCGTGGCCGCCGCGATCCTGGCGATCTTCGTCCTGCCGGGCGGCAGCAGCGCGACCCCAGAGCAGCACGTCGCCTTCCAATCGCTCCCCCCAGGGCTGCAAATCAGCGCCAAGCTGGAGCCACACGCCTTCGGCACCGAGATACATATGTATGTGAAGGGCGCACCCTCGGGCACCCTCTGCCGCGTCTTCGTAAGCGGACCGCACGGCATCCGCCAATCGGCCGGCTCCTTCCGCTACCGCTGGGGCGAGGACTCCGACGCGGTGCTCAGCGCGGCCCTCGACCTCTCGCGCACGAGGGCGATCGGCGTGCGAGTTGGCAGCCGAACCTTCGTCGCGCCGGTCAGCTCCGCAGGCACCGCGTAGGAGCTTCCGCGGCGATCAGACCTGCGTCGCGATTAGCCCGATCAGCGCCACGATGACGAGGACGCTGGACTGGAACATCAACCGCTGCATCGCTTCAAGGCGTTCCCCCATCGCTTCAAAGCGTTCGCCCATCGCTTCGAAGCGATCATCGACTCTGCTGAACTTCTCGTCGATGTTGTCGAAGCGCCTGTCGATCTTGTCGAACCCGGCCCTCATCTCCTCGCGCAGGGCGCGGACATCCGCATCGGTTCGGTCGAAGCGCTTGTCGACCTCATCGAAGCGCTGGTCGACTGCGTCGAAGCGCTGATCGGTGTGCTTCGCGAAGTCGTCCATCCGCTCGTCTGTCCAAGCCATGCGGTACATGATTGCACAATTGTAGACAAAACCACTCGCAGACAGCTAGCTGCGCTTGCGAAACGAGATCGACGGCGGAACCAGCTCGCGGATCTCCTCCACGAGCCGTACCGCAATCTCGCCTGGCTCCTCGTCGGGCCGCGCCTGCCCTCCGCGGGGCTCAAAGAAGCGGACCCGCAACTGCGGACGCCGTGGGAAGCCGGTCAGGTCAGAAGTGCCCTCGATCGCAACGCAGACGAGCTTTGCCTCGGGGACTTCGAGGGCGAGCCGGCCGATGCCGCTGCGCGCCCGCAGAACCTCGCCGCGCGAGCGGGTACCTTCCGGGAAGACGCCGATACAGGCGCCGGCCCGTAGCTCCTCGATCGCACGGGCGAGAGCGCCAACGTCGCCTGCCCCCCGCTCGATCGGGATCTGGCCCATGCCATTGAGCACTGGACTCAGGCCACGCACGTCCCAAAGCGTTGATTTCGCCAGCGCCTTGATCTGCCGGAGCCGTATCGCCGCCACGCCGACAGCGATCGGGTCCCAGTGACTGTCGTGGTTGCCGACGACCAACACCGGCCCAGAGTCGGGCAGGGCGTCAAGCCCCTCAACCTCAAGCCGCCCCCACGCCGCGACCACCGGCCGGGAGACGGCCATCGCAACTCTGTACATGCGGCTCGGCTCCTTCAAGGAGCCTGAGTTCTACCGGCTCCGCCGGTGCTTCCGCTTCCCCCCACATTCAGCCTGCATCACCGGATTGGCCTTGGACTGCTTGCCGTTATGGCCTTCGAATTCCACGTTGGCCTTGGAGAGAGCCCCGCAGAGGTTGCGGCTGTTGACGATCAAACCCTTCTTGGCACCCTGCATGC